>JAABUZ0100000268.1_pt1 | contig 133526 bp, 128 predicted proteins | sample 5562091 | NCBI WGS metagenome assembly JAABUZ01 (sample SAMN12813069, study PRJNA571459) | rock metagenome | isolation source: Antarctica rocks | place: Antarctica: Victoria Land, Linnaeus Terrace sud | collected 2015-12-21 | reverse complement strand
TGATTTAGCATCCTCACTGTTCGAGATTCAGATAGAGCGACGGCAACAGCAAAAACAACATCTTGAGGTAGTGCTTGAAAGGTTCGACGATCCTTCGTTTTGATTGATTCCCCAAGACGTCGCCATTAACTCTTCAATGCATATTATGTCTACTTTGTTTCACTCTTCATCCTTTATGCTATTTATCCTAGAGATTCGTATACATGGCGGGTCTCGGAACTGAGCAACTTTATTATATGTAATGTTCTATCTAATAGAAAAGAGCTAACGACAATTATCCTTACTTGTCATACTTGCGAGCAAGGGTTTTCATGATTGAGACAGCACTCGACTTGTAGCCGCCTCCAAAGATAGCATAATGGTTCAGATAGTGGTATCTAGTCGAACATCAACTATCATCAGACAAGCATCTGATTAGGAATCAACTTACAGTTCATACAAGCTAACCCTGTCTTCGTACTCGTCCATCGGCTCGGTCTTCGGGCAAAGTCGATGATATTCGTTCATGAATCCTCCCCCAAACCCACCGAACATCTTCATGATTCCCAGTTCGCATTCTGAGTGAGCGTAGCATGCACTAGGGTCAAAAACGACGTCTTCTATCCCTCCCTGACCTCCTAGCCTTCCTCTCCCCTTATTTCCTGACCAGAGGTCTCCGTGAATCACTACAGGGGCAATGCCTTTGCCATTGTTCAAATGTTTGTCTCCCAAGAGCTTCGGTACTATGAAATCGACCGTCTTCTCGACCATAGACCGTAGCTCAATGTCCTTGCCATTGGTCCGCTCGCTTTTTTCAAGAACCGGAAAAAGTCGATTCTCTGCGTAAAATTGGGCCCAGCTTTCCTGGTAGTCATTTGGTTGCGCCGTATCTCCACAACAAGTCGTAACAGGAAATCCAAACACGGGTTTAGAGAAGCCTTCTGGTATCGGCGCAGGGGTAGTATGAAGTTTTGCGAGCTTTGCCGCGAGAGAGAGACCGGAACCCTTGTCTGCAGATAATGAGGGAGAGTTTGAATCGAGATCTAGAAAATCTGTGACAAGGAAAGCACCACTTCGATCTTCTAGCATGGCAGATGCGAAAGCAGCAGGGCACAAGGAGGGAACGGCGTTATGGATCGCATTGAGAGAAGCTTGCTCGCCTTTGAACATGATTTCTGATTCTTTACCTCGACCAAATTTTAGAAAGAAGTGCTTTTGGCTGCCGTCTTTAAGCTCAGTACTGACTTTGGCCGTGGTCGCGAAGCCAGAACCTCCATGCTTAGCTACAGAGGTAAGGGATTCATCCAGAGATAGGGCACGTATGATGGCGGGGTCTATTTTCATGCTGTGTGGAAATTCCTACTGTAGAGCGAAGGGGGAAATGAAGTAGGTTTCGTTTAGGTAGTGATCGATGTTTTTGTCACTGGATCCATTTGGAGATGTTAAGTTCCTTGGATGGCTGAGGTTACCTACGATTCCAACAGCCATCGCAAATCTACGTCACAGCGGTTCTCCTTTCACACTTGCTGGAGAAAAGATTGTCAAAACCAATGGCACGCAATACCAAACACTCATGAATCATATGCCTTTAGCTAATTTTTCTATTTACATTTCATACAAAACCTACATAAAGATACCACATCAGTCACCCCCTCCCCACCCAAATCGGCTCATAGTAGTCCATGTGCAAATTCCGGATGAAATCATTCTTACAGGAGACAGTTCCCACGAAACTACCCCGGTTGGAAGCTGTCTATCCGCATTAAACAAACGCTCGAAGAAAAACTAGAAAATATGTTCCTCGAAAGTTATTCTTCCACCTCTTCAAAATGTCATGTATATGCTGCTGGAATCAATGAAAGGAATTGTGATCCGTGCGGTTTCTCACTCCGGCAGATCCCCTTCATGACCTAAGTAGGTTGGCCATCTGGGTAAGGGCTATCCTTGTCCTTTCCCTGACATCAAGCGACGGATCGGACTCGATTACTTCGAGTTGCTCATAGAACCCGAGCTTTACCAGCTCCCGCGCTCTGGATCTGCTATTCGGTAAGTCCGCTGAAGAATCATGCCAACTAGCGTTTATGACAATCCATGCACAGGGACAACGGACTTCTGGATCCGAATGTGAGAAGAGAGGAACAACAAGCTTCAGGAGTTCTGATTGTGAGACGAGCAACTGCCGATGTTTGGGAAGGCCGGCTGCAATATGGACAATGATATACAAAACGGAGACGATTATTTTGGTTGGCGGCTGAACTCGCCTCACGCCGTTCTCGGATGATCTTCTTTCACGGTTGAAAGCGTTCAAAACCCTGGGTCGGAGTTTGTTGGCTAGAAGTTCGAAAAGCTTGTCTTGTCCAAGTTCTTGGAAGATGTGATCAATCATTTGAGGAGCCCCAGGACCAGCTAAAATGTTTCGAAGCAGATCGAGACCCTCGCGCTCTATGTCATGGCTTTTGATTGTTTCAAACTCGCTCGCCCGAGGATCATGCTGACGGCCAAGACACGCGATAGGCTTGTGCTCGGGATGAGACCTACTCAAGGCCCCAATGCTATCAACCATGTTTAGATCTTCATCGCCATCATCGTCAAAAGCTTGGCTAGACTCCCTTGAACTGTCCTCGACGGCGTTGAGCAGGTCAACTTGCTCTCCCGCGGCATTGGGAGTACCCATTGTTATAGGAGTTCTTGTTCCCGTCTCTCGATCTCCTCTAAATCCGGAAGGGAACATGAAGTCATCCGCATCATTCGAAATTATCTGCTTTAGCCAGCCAGGTCCGAGCTCCTCGAGACACGTCATTTTTAATTCATTAGGCGCCCCAAGGACAAGATGCTTGAGCGCCCATACAGAGTTTAATCGTAGTTCTGCAATCATGGAGTGCGCATGTTCACACAAAATCTTCAGAATCCCCGAATCAAGGATTGCCTACATGGAAGGTGTAAGCAGGCGAGTGGGTCTGATACCATGAGGAATGAACTCACCTCTCGCATTGGGCTGAATTCCAGAACTAGGTTACAAATGACAGCAGTGGCTGAAACTTGGATGTCAATATCCGAATGCCTCAAAAGAACGAACAGTGGAGCTGCAAGACCAGCGTCCATGAGATCCGTTCTCAATGTGCTCACAGACCTGGAAAGTCCCCTTGCCGCCCCGCAAGCAGCTAGTATTACATGCCTTGGATTCGCAACCTTCCGGTCCACCAGAGCTCCATCCCCGGTCACCTTCGCGTTGGTAGATAATACAGACGTCATACTATAGGGCTTCAAGGATTCGATCACAAAAGGCACTACGCCATTGTCTATAATTGTTTTCCTAAATTCATCTTTGAGGGACGCAAGTGCCGCCAGTGCTATTAGGACTGCTTCCCTCATTTTAGTGACATGGAACGCCGCAAGCGAAAGTCCACCGGCACCGAGCCTGGACGCATCGTCTTTGGTCTCCATAGTATCCGCATCATTCCCCTCCGGCGTCCATAATGATGCTGTAGAGCCCTTCGGAAGTGGGTCATACGACTCCTTCAGTAATTGCGAAAGCTTCTTGATGGCCCCAGCATCAACGGCAGCGCGTTGTAATTCGATGCTGTCGACAGCCAACATCGCTAGGACAGCGGGCGCTTGTTCTTTGATTGTCCAATCAGGATTACTAAGAACACTAGCATCGTATGGATCAGGGAGTCTAGGGAACATGTCCCAATCCTTGTCAAGCATCCGGACGAGCAATGGTACCAGCAATAGCGCGAAACCCGTCTCTCTTCGCCTGCTTGCGAGTCCGCAGCGGTACAGAATTGCCAGAATCCAGGTGGCCATAAGCCTTGTCATACCCTTTTCGGCTCGTACGACGTAGATAAGCCAAGCTATTAAAGGACTTTCATCGTCCTCCGTAATCTCAAACGCTTCAGGGGCTGGGCTGAAATTTCGGTTCGTCTGCGGCTGTTTTCCGAAGGTCCCGGTGGCGCCGAGCGGTGGATAATTTGACGCCAGCGCAGGCGACGCCCGTTGATGTGAACTCGGCAGCTGAGGTAGGAGAGTCTCAATTGGATTGAGCGAGGCCTGACGATTTCCGAATAAGTTGGGATTATAGGAACCCCATGTAGCCATCTTCTTCTGGTAAGCAGAAGCTGCATCAGGTTCAATCCTAGGAAAGACGGCCGCGAAAGCGGGCGCGGACAGAAACTGAACAGCACGGGCTTTTGAATGCTGTATAATACCACCCACCGCCTCTAGAATCGGTGCCAACCTGGATCTCACAGTTGCGGGGGGGAGATCTTCAGATTCTACAGTGACCGGTATCAAACAACAACCAGTAGCAACAACGAAAGAAGCCAGCCTGCTTGCCAAGGCCTCCAGTACGCCACTTCGGGCGAGCAGTGCGCGTTGATATTCTTCTTGGCATGTTTTCGTTACCAAGCTAGCCGTTAAAGAAATCTGCTGCTGAACCGTCACAGAACTAGACGTCTGCGACAGTAAGTGTGTGATACTCCTGAGATGTGTTTCTGTATAGAGAAAGGTTATCAATCCATCAGGAATTGCATTCCTTCTTGAATAATCTACTCTTCTTGTATCCTCCAAGGAGAGTGAGTCCGCCACAGTATTGAGGGTTCTTAGCGCCGCGAGTACAGCCGACGGGGACGCCTCCCATGGCGAAAGTACGTCTAACAGCGGACCAACAACACCTCCGGCATTCAGAGGATGGACGTAGGCAGGACCTCCTAGACCCGCGTACCTTAAGTCAGAGAGTCCTTTCAACTTCGCCAGAAGAGAACAGCTTAGTTGTACTGACCGTATGCCAGACTACCAACGATTATGATAGCCTGAAGACGAGCTTCTTCTTCATCGGTACGACTGCCTTTCCTCCTTGTTTGGCTTGAATCAACATTGTCATCACGATGTTTTCTTCTCCCACTTCCCTTATGTGTATTTAAAATACGTTTTAAGGGCGCCAGCACCCCTAAACCAATCCACATGTCTTTCTTCTGTTCATGACCAATTATTTCATCTTTGAGCGCTCGTAGTGCAGCTACCTGGCTGGCGGGAGATGAGGGGCTTCGGAGTTCTGCCAGAATAGGAGGGGTAGACGGCCGTGTCATGGTCGTGCAAAAGACAGGGTACTAATTGCGGATATGACCTACTGCTTGAAGGTCGATCGCGGAACGAGGGGAACGAGCGTTACTCGGTCTGGTGTGAGAGAACGGCTGTGGCAGAGAGATATGGCCTTCAAATGTCGGTTCGTGATATGTATCGACGCCTCTTGAAAAGCAGTGGGGGGATGTAGGACCCCAAGTACTTATTATCCAGATGATAAATCACTCGTTCAACACATACATCTCGTACTGAGCATGCACTTGGGATTTCTTCCTTCTGGAATCAGACTTGAATGGTAGCCTCACAAGGTGGCTGCTCATTTGCTCCCTCCTGCACAGGTAAACTTGACGTGACGGATATAGATAGAGTGCGGAAGACCGATCCCGCCTTAGTCATCAATCACGTGACGTGGCGCGGGCCATGAACTGTCAAGCATCTAACTGTGCGCTCTTTTAGGTATGTATGACCTTGTCATCAAAGAAAAGGCTTTGGTGGATTTCGCGAAATTCATGATACAGGATGCTCAGACCCCGTTACTTCCTGTTCATTTCATGATCTCAAGATTATCATCAAAGTACTGCTCCTCGTGCATCCATATGTTGCTTCACTAAAGTAAGGCACCTTAGGTACAGTACATGCGGCTCGCGCTTGGTAATTCTCCCGCTTCCGGGCGCAACAAATCCTGCACTGACTCGAGCGTTTTCTTTATGCTTTGTGCTTTATCCTTTCGACTATTCCCCAGCAAATACCCTGTCTTACCACATGGCATCCGGCCATCGTAGTTGCCAATGGAGCGTATAGCTTCATCCATTACTTAATGAGATTATCTGCATTCGCCTGATCCGGCTCGTCAGTGGCCCCCAAGATGCGCCATTCCCCTTTATGCAGCGGCTACGGAACTTGGATTAAAGCTATGGCCTATCTCAATCTGCCCGACTGCGTGTTGCGGGAATGACACTTGAAACGTCTCTTGGTGATGGATATGTTATGCGGCTCAAAAGACACCAGTGGTTTTCCCTATTGCCTGGTACTCTGCAGGGCGCAAATTCGATGCGGCTGTCGGCAGTCACCGCAGTCCCTGTGCTTGTACTTCCGAAAGTAGATCTTTGTGGGGATGAATCTGGGGAAGACGGCGTCAGCGTCTTCACGACTCAGTGCGCACGGAGAACGGCGTACATCTCATGGCATCTATATCTGTAGGTATATATATAGCTTACCTGACATGCCACCGAAAGAACAATGTATAACGCAGAGCACTTTCCAATCGACATCTGCTCTTCTTGTGAGCAACAAGAGCTTTCACTGTAAAAGTGCACAGTATACTTTTTCCAACGGCCATGTATAAACGACCGCGTTGTGGTGATTCCAAGCGGCTGCCGTACGAGAGACAACGGCAGGCGCAACGACACTATTACGCAGACGGGGCTTGGCGCACTTCCTCTCTACGGGAGTCCTGTTACTCTGACTTCGCTCCATGTACCTACGACGAACGCACTTTTATCTCTCGCCTTTACAAGTATGCTCTTACCTTATTTGCCCAGACAAACGGTAGCGCTCTACAACGAAGCCCTTTTTCGATTACAAGCGGCAGCAGCAACCATTCCGACGAGGATTTTGAGATGATAACATCATCTCCCTCGCCGACGCTCCACGCCAGGACTGCTTTAACATCTCCCGGAGCGGGACTCCACCCTGTCTCCCGTCATGGATCATACCGATTTTCCTCTGGCAAATCTCCACGTCCCCACATCAAACCCCCATCCCCAGCAGCATTTCCACGGTATCCCGCACAGTTACAGTCCGCTGCGCCCAACCCCCACAAACGTCCCTTATCTACGTCAAGCCAGTCGACAAATCCTTCGACCAACGAAACGGTAGACGTGGGCACACAATACTCTCCTCCTCTTGTAGGCGTGCCATCAATGGCAAGCCCTCTTCATTCGTCCGGCAAGCGGAGGGGCCTGTCTAAGTCACCGGAACTTCCTGCGGAGCCAACCCTAGCACCGCAGAAGCCTTTCAAGCCTACCTATTCATCGTCATCGATCCCCCAAGCAGCCGCCGCACCCCCAACAACGCTTGCCAAATCATCTTCTTCGTCTAGTCAAGGCTCGTCGCCCAAGCGAGCTCGCCCGCACAAACTTCCAGTAAAACACATGCCCGCGCAGTATGAGACCTGCGATGTTAAGGACCTAGTCGTACTTATAAGTAACATGCTTATGGAACTTGTAAGGTTCAACGATGACATCCCGCTCAAAGATGGCCGCCTAACCAGGTTTCATTCTCGAGCTCCACCTGGAATCAGTGTGAAGGACTATCTTCAACGTCTGGCAACGCATGCTACCCTCTCGCCGCCTATTCTACTCAGTATGGTGTACTATATCGACCGACTATGTGCTCTGTACCCCGCCTTCACCATCTCCTCCCTTACGGTCCATCGGTTCCTCATTACCAGCGCTACTGTAGCAAGCAAAGGGCTCAGCGATTCCTTCTGGACAAACAACACATATGCTAGAGTTGGTGGTGTCAGCCTCAAGGAGCTCGCCTTATTGGAGCTAGAATTTCTATGGCGGGTCGAGTGGAGGATCGTCCCGAAGCCTGAGGTACTCGTGGATTACTATCGGAGCCTTATAGAGAGAAGCGAAGGCTTCAAGATTGAAGGAAGTCCAGTCAGTGAGAAGAGTAGTAGTTTAGGAGAAGGGGACCTTTCCGAGAGAGTGGAGCAAACAAAATTTGCAAAGGATGAGACGAATGGATGAGCTTGAAACGACCAGTTTCCAGCAGCTTTCTCCAACGGCATAGAGCTTTGTTAGCTTATGGCCACACCCGTTTGGTGTTTAAGTGCGCAACATCAGGCCGATGCCAACGCCTATCACCACTGTGAAACCTTCGGTGGAGCCAGCCTTCGTCTCGATATACGCTACCGAGGACAGATCTCCAGAAGCGACACGAACATAATGTACATAGTCTCCATAGGAGGCTCGTGGTGGTGCTTTAATGAGGTGATGGTGTTCTGACGCGGGGATCTGGGGATAGAAGATCTGGCAGCTAGGATCCGCATTTACAGCTTATGGGACTCAGCTTGAGTGTACTAGTGTATATATGTACATCAGGCGAACATTGGGGACACCCTCATCGAATGCATCTATGTCATAGTACTATTTCTGTCATGTACATCACAGGACAATACGAGTCACTATGAGCGGAATTTACGATCTTGCTGAAGATGGCAAACCAATACATTTCCCTGAACAATTATCCTTCAAACTCTCTTCACGCTGAACGGTACATGACTATGTCAAGATGTGTGGTACATAGGACAGGGTGAACCTTCAAACAAGCTTCGACATAGTCCTTCTCATACAGCATCATGGTTCACATCTTTAAAGAACCTCCTTCACCTCACAATCTCGTACCTCGAGTAGTCCATGCATTGCATCCACTAAGACCAATAATAACAATATCGTACCTGAGGTTATACATCGAATTTTACCACCAAGACGAGAAAGTATCCTAGAAACCGAGCCTTCTAGAAGAGTACTCGGGTTTAGAACTATCCTTGCTTGATCATCAAGACGGGTCATGTGATCCACTCATAATGTTGACACCAGCTCGTAGTATACCAGAATTCGTATTTTATACCCACTCTAATCAAGATCATACCAAAACACCATCAATGTTGGGCAAGATCGTTTTAGGTCGGTATCTTCAATTGGTGGGCATGCGAGAACGACCTTTTCTAGGAGGCGGAGGAGAACGCTCGATTGCTTCGACGTCCTCGTCTTTTCGTCCGGCGACTAATATCACAACAGTAACGGAAGCGGCATATGCCTCTCGGATAGCGCAAGCCATGCAAGTCTCGTCAACGTTGGCGACGATAGCGGAGAGACCCATGTAAGCGCACCTAGATGAATTAGTACTGTAGAAGTGAAGAGCTGGTGAAGTTAGGATTTACCAAGCACGAGCAAAGACTTCGTTGTCAGGCACGCCAAATGCTTCAACCACCAGGACTGCTTCATCATCGTACAAGTCATGCTCTACTCGAGGATTGCTTGAACCCGGTTCGCCTATCGGATCGAACGCAGTTGCTGTGAAAGGCAAGGTTGCATCGACGCCGCCCCAGGAGGACTGATCGAGTAGACCGTCAACTCGGATGGATTTGTAGGCATAATCCCAGAAGAGAACATGCGGTCCTTGGCATGGGATCGCTTTGATGTATGAGGTGTCGTGGCGCAGTCTCAATGCGTAAGTGACCCCTTCAATGGCGAATTTTATGGCGACATTGAAGACTGAGGGTTCATCGCTTGAACTGTCCTTGGCATTGCGTTCGAGAGGGCAAGCCAGCTTCTCGATTCGAATCGTATCCACGACATGGTATTTTGGGCTAACAACTTGAAACTCATCCACGGGGATGATCTCGTCAGGAGGCCCGAGTGGATCACTCCGTACCGCCATGTTCTTGATTTTCCGCTTGGTCAAGCGTGTCGGTACAGGATCAGGGTTTGCGATCACGCAACGGACTCGCTCGAGCTTGGCCCTATATCGCTCAAGGTCGGGAGTGTAAAGACATGGCCCGATCCAGCTAGCATCTTGGTTTACACCTTTTGCAGCGCCAAGGACCTTACCGACAATGCTAGACCAGTACCAGTATGTGGCGTTTCTGTATTGGAACCCTGACTGCGGATGCATACAGTTGAGACCACTGAGCTTGTGTCCGTCTTTGGTATCACAGCCAATCAGACATTTCATCGCGAACCAAGAGGAGGAAGGGCCAGGCAAGATTACCCCAGAGAAGAAAGTTTTTGCTTCGGCGCTACTGAATTCAAGTGCCGTTTCCCCTTTGGTCTCTTTTTCAAGTAAGTCGCATACCTGCGCCATGTTTGGCCACTTGAGTGCCCATCCCAATTGTTCAAGCTGCTTGATCCGAGCAAGCTTGTTGTATGCTTTGACCTGAATAGATGGTGCAGAACCCCAGGAATCTTCGAATCGGGCATGTTCAACTTGCGTAATCGACACGTTCGACAGCCATAGTTTCGCAAGTGTCACGCTCCAAGCAACTCTGTCTGGCAGTAGTGAAAGGAAACGATGTTTCTCAACCTCAGCGAAGTTTGTACGATCGATGCGAAGAAGTATTTCGATGCTCAGCAGAAGCTGATGGAAGAATAGATGAGCCACTTCTAGATTCTCGTTGTCATAGTAGGCTGCAATGACCTGGGAGTTAGGGTCGCTAAAGTCTATCCAATAGGTCGTATCTAGGACAGCAACCAGAACGTCTATCTGCCTGCCCAAGTTGTTCTCTCCGGGCATATCCATATCCGGGTCGTGAACCAAGTGCAGGTACAGAAAGCTCTCCATAGCTTCGGGCTGGTGCAGCACACTGTTATTTTGAGAGAAAGAGTAAGAATGTGTTTGGAACTTACGTCTTCGTCTAAGCCATATTCAAGAAACTCCAAGCGATCCAGAACCATCTTCAACGACATTGGCCTAAAAAGAACGACGGAGTCCGTCTCTGACGATGGTAGGTGGCGCGCGACCAAGCCAACCCAATGGTTCAAGGTGATCGTTCCAGGCGAAGCACCAAAGCACATGGTCATACTCGGCTGCTCCAGACTCTCCCATGGCATTAAGCTCTCGTATGCCCCATCCAATGCAAACGACATGCCTTCTGTTAGTGGCGAGAGCTTGGACGAAGATTCCAAACTCTCATTACCGTCCATCATCCCAGCAAACGCATAGAAACGAGAATGACGAAATGGCACGTTGAGGGTCTGGAAGGCAAACCCTTTGAACGAGGGAGCACCTTTGCTGACAATTGCTTCAGCTTCGTCAAAACTAAGTTTGGACCGAAGGTCAAAACCCTTTGGTGGCCATGTTAATGGTTGCAAAGACCGAGCACCAAACATACCATCATGTTGAGCGTCGTCCGTTACTTGTGGGCGTTGAGAATCTTGAGAATCAAATGAACTGGTGCGATCAACAGCATATCTCGATGGCAAGCCTTGAAGATTGGGAGCTGGGGAAAGCGAGCTCAATGGGCTACGACGCGAAGCACGTAATTGCCGACGCTCGTGACATGACAAAGCTCTGTCGTTGCGCCCAGACTGGGGATCACGTCAGTCACAACCTTTGTCATTGATATTATTGGAGTACCTGAGGATGAATGTGCCCAGCCATGACTGTGTTATTGATGATAAGATCCCCGAAAGCGCTATGAACGAGGTCGATATGTTGAAGGTAAGCGCGAGTGTGATCGAGTGGAAGATGCTTGAGCAAGTGTTAGTTGATTGTTGTGTATAGGGCAAAGTCAGATATTGAAACGCAGGTTCGCTTAGTGCATAAACCTGCCAACGTTTTTTCTTGTTGACAAACTATTACAATCTTAACACTGCAATATTCATTTGGGATTCGATAACCTTACTCTCTATACCCTTGTCACACATACTCCTCCGAGCGTGTATAGACCTCTTGTAACCTGTGCCAGTCTTCAAGGACCTCACTAATGCAGACGCTGGTCTCAGAGATGTTCTATGTAAGTGTCTTCTCAAAAGGAAACGTCGGGTCAATCCTTTCATCGCTCTTCACACATGACAGACGAAATGTGAGACGCCAATGCAGGGGGGAGTGTATAGTAAGTAACTGCTTTTGCCAAGGCGTCCACGTTTCGAAGGTCAGACAAATATCAAAATTATTCAATTTTTGCCTTATGGACATCTTGCGATCATAACAGCCTGTCAATGAGTACTGGGTTCATCACCAAACAAGTTGAGACGAGAAGAGAAGTCGGCCAACACCCATCAAGAAAATAAGTAGACCTTACAGTAGCCTCTTCCAGTGGGTAGCATTTTCCCTTCTCTTCTGCCCTCACATGCATCGTCGACTAACTTCTGAATAGAAAGCGACGCAATTTCGTGATTCATGGTTGGTTCCTTTCTAGATCCATGACATCGACAGTCCTCTCGGCACATGTTAGAGGGACACCACGATATTTTGTTGGAAGAAGCTAAATCAGCTCCGAATAAAGGTCTGGGATTCCCGGTTAAAATATGGTACAAAGACGTCTGAAACCAGATCAAAGTACAAGGAGGGCTCTGAGAGATCAAAACTGCATGATTTGTCATAGACCATTCGAAGGTGGAACCGTGGAACCATCTGTGCTTCAGCCCAGAATTTCGAGAGCGTGGCTAGAATTTCCATCATGACCGAATGCTCCAGTGGCTGCGCGGTACTACGCCGGATTAGCAAGGTCAGAGAGAGCCAGAACATATTCGTACCTTGAGACTGAAGTTAATCGCAAGAGCAGCAATAAGACCAAAGCAAATCAGTATTGGCCCGAAAACGGCGTCGAAATCCTTCCCACTCCGCTGTTCTATCATGCGACTGCGAATTATATACATCCACCAACCCCAAACCCCTGCGAAAGCAGCCACCAGAGTATAGAGGACAGACAACGCACTTGCTACGTTGTTTGAGGCCCCTGCGGCGTTATAAAGCCCGAGGGATAAGGACGCTAAAAGTACCGAGATATGTTGCCATTTGACGAATGTCCTTTGGTTCGCGAGCCAAACCTTGTGTTCTACGCGCACAGGTCCAGAGTCCTTGATGAGCTGGCCAGGTTCCCTGACTCCTAGGGGCAGCCGCATGAGTCCTGGTCGATGTGCACGCGCATACTTCGAGCTCGAGATTCTGGGCAAGAAGGTGCGTAGGTACGGCAGAATTTGTGGAATTGACGAACTGGCTTGCTGTACCTCGTCCTCCGAGCCAATCTCCTCAGCAGCATTGTCGGACTTGTGTTCAAGGTTTGCTAGTGTTGTCGCTGACTTGCTCACAGGGGAACCAACCGCTGCTTTAAATGATGAGACTGACTTCGATCCAAGCAGGCTACCTACAGCTAATTCATCCTCAGCCTGTTTAGCTCTCTTTCCCTGTTCTTCTTGAAATGCTGTTCCAGGGTCTCTCCTTATATCGGTCTCGAGGTCTTTTAGCCAAAATGGGAAACTATTGACATGATCCTCAAAAAGTTGAGCAACGCCGTGGACAAATTTTGAAAATCTCGGAGCATCTCTTACAAGATGTGAGGACATCAGATCATTGATCCACTCCTGGGTTCTTTTCGAGACATCATTGCGGACCTTTATCTCCAATAGAGCGTACGGAAATATTGAGATTTCCCCCTGCGGAACGCCCGGAAATGGGAATTCTATGCGCGCTGAATCGAGTTCTGCTCGATGCCATTGACCGAAATTCCGACACGGCCGATCGGCATCAAGCGAATCCTCCCGAATGAACGCCAAATTCGTATCGAGCGATATCCGGACTCTGTCATCGCCTGGAATCTGAAACGCTGTGCGGGTATAATTGGCTCTTAGCACAGGTTGAAGTTCATTCTTCTGGATGAAAGACTGTACATCTTCCACGTTCTTCTTTAGCTCGGACACTTCATAAGCGCCACTGCCTTGTCGCTCCCGAAGCTTTTCTATGGCTTTCTCCAGCCTGTACTCTCCCGTAACATAGGGTTGTACGTATTTTCCCTTTATAGGAAAGCGAATCTCTTCGCTACTACCATTCTCTCCAATTTTTTTCTTTTCCAAAAAAATCTCTGGCTTTTCATTGAGATGGCCAAACCATCTGAGGCGCAAAGACGACGCGTCAGAGAGGTTAGAGACTTTTTGAGTATACAAAGAGAATTGAGGGCTATCAAAGTACAAAGAGGTAATGGTAGGATCCGATTGACCACTGTCGACGACTTTAGAAGTCTGGGGATTATAGACCAGTACAGGTAAACGGCGAAGAATGTACGTCTTGACCTCCAAGATATTTTCATGATGTACCCAAACTGCGATCAAAGTTTCAGTAAAGTGTTCTTTGGTTCAAAGTAATTCACGTACACTTGTACGATTTGTACTTGTCCCCACTATCCTTCATCTCAGACATCGACCCTGCCTTGGCATGATCGGGATGCATTTTCTGTCTCACAAAAGAGTACATTGCAGAAAGCCTTTTCAGTATCAGCGACTGTCCAAGAGAACAATTAGCAAGTACGATATGACCAACCTGTAAAGCAATGGTGAGTAGTCCTCTGTGTTGAACGGAAGCGCCGCCAAGCGCACCTGTAGCAACGGCCGAACCCTATAGTTTGTGCCTCGCCGCCTATCATGCTTCTTGGCAGCTTTGAGAAATCCAGTAAAATTAAACCGACTATATTTTTCCAATTCATTGATTTCGTTAATGATGCTGTCCAATTCTTTGAGCACTTCGCTTAACGTCTCCGCTTTCATCTGCTCGTCTGCTTCGGCATGGCCATCGACACCTTGCTCATCCTCAACAATCTTCTCTAGACTAGACTCACATAGAGATGTCCGTCCCTGAAGCTGTTTGTAGGTTTTAACTTGAAAAGTATTAACCTTCTCCAACTGAACGTTCACTAGTTCTTCGACAAATGCACTTTCATCCTCTTCGGTCAATTCCTGTGTTATATTGCATGTGCCCGATGAAAATGCATTGTTCGAAGCCTCCTCCTCTCGCAGCATTCTCTTCAACCTCGTGTAATCAATATAATGGGATTTCCATGGTTCGTATGCAGAATTTTTTAGCGTCTTTCCAAAACGCATATTAAGCAGGTATTGGAATTTTAGAGTTGTTAAAATCCTAGGTCTACGTATTGAGTGGTGTTGGACGGTTCTTTCTGAAAGCTAAATACCATTGGCATTGCATGCACGGCATGTTTAGTGGTGGTGGCCGCAGAGGTAGGGATGCAGAGCTCTTGAAAGTAGCCGCGCGCATAACTCCGCTCTATGCCAACCTAGCGAGCCGAGGAACAGATACATCGACCCTCTCACGTGCCTCTGCATGGAGTCTCCCCACACAGAAGGGGCTGCTGAGGAACTTCCCCTTACGTCGACGCTCATTAAGAAACTCAAAGCTGCCCTGAAGGCCCTTCACCACAGCCCGTATCCACATGTTCCAAATCCTCCAACATGCAAGAAACGAGCGTCTGTGGCTCTTATAATCCGGGTTCGGCCAACCTTCCTTTACCCGGCATCCTATGACAGCAGCAAGTGCGGGGTAGCAGCTGGATCGTTTGAAGAGCGCTTGATCAATTTCTTTGCACAAGATTGGGTCAAGCAAGGGGATCCAGAAGTATTCTTTATCAAGCGCGCTGCGAGACAAGGTGATAGATGGACAGGCCATGTGGCTTTTCCAGATGGTAAACGGGAACCAGATGATTTGGATGATCACTATACAAGCGTTCGGGAGACCAGGGAGGCTGGGCTTGATCTCGATGTGGACCATTTCCTAATGGTGGGTAACCTAGCTGAACGCGTAGAGAAAACATACTTGGGAAAAGTGCCGTATGTCTATTCTAAGTGATCTCGGACACGAGCTTTCATATTAATGGTTCCAGACTTATGGTTCTCTGTCCTTTCATATACCTCGCCATGCGCTATGATCTTCCGCCACTGGTTCTGCAACCATCAGAAGTGGGTTCAGCACATTGGATTTCTACACGAGCAATATTGTCGCCAGCACTCAGGACATATGAGCGCTGCGACATAGCCGATCGTAGGACTCGGCCAGGTCACCAGCTATCAAGAGTGATACTTCGAACCATGCTCGGTAAGATGCTTTTTAGTGCTGTGGAGCTGATACCATCGGAAAGCGTATATTGCAGCTCTATCTCAAATTTCCTAACGGGAGATCGCATGCCGGAAACTAAGCTTACTAAAATCCATATCAAGTGCAGATCATGGCGGCGTGATGATGATTTTAGAACAAATGCCACAAGACAGCCACTTCTTCTCTGAGGTTTGACGCTTGGCATCACCGCAGACTTTCTCGGATTCGTTTCCACTGAAGGCGCAAATAGTCTCTGAGCCTGTCTCACGTTGTCTTCGTGAAACATCAAAGCTGTCATTTGAGTAATTACATACAGCTTCAGGAAGCGAAATCATCAAGAGTCTAATTCTACTTCTGTCAGGAAACTAGGCTAGGAACTATCAATTGAAGGATGGTATAGTATTAATGATAGGATCTAGGTACAAGACATACACCAGGTAATGTACAAGACGAAAGACAAAGGATGAAAGCGAGGGCGAGGGCGAGCTTCTATGTACATGCTTCAGGGGCCGCGTGTAAGATTGCAACACGCTAGGCTATTGCTGCGCCCTAAACCTGAGCCAGGTATCTAAGTCAGATCTAGGTCAGATCTGAGCTAGATCTAGATCAAATCTAAACGAAATCGAGATGGTAATACTAATCTAGCATCATGACAGTAGCTTTCCTTCTCAAGGCTGAGCTTCTGCAAAGCAAACGAGGGAAACAAGATTTAAAAAAACAAGATGAGTAATACAATGTAAGAACGCACCTCATCGACTATGAATGATGCGTGCCTGCAAGGCTATCTCGCGAGGTTAGATCGAAAGAGACTAACGAGTGAATAGAGATAATGACTTGACAGAAGATGAAAACTCTGTCAGCTCTTGCATTCATTTCTTAGCAATTAGTTCTCTCATCAATAGAGTGCTATCTTATTATCTTTTACTACGCAGTTTCATGTAAAGAAATCTCGTCACTTCACAGTTTTAATTGCTTCATTTGCATGAAGCTGCTCAGTAAGAGATGTTGAACACGCAGTGATTCACTAAAAGTTGCATGATCAAAAGAAGTAACAACTTTTCTTACATTGAAAATTCATCATTTCATTAAAACAAATCTGAGAATTACATATTCAAACATGCAGATAAGAAGTTTAAGTTGCAAGAATTTAATAAACAGACAAATCATATTTCTTGTCAATCAACAAGTGAAGTACATCAACAGTTAAAAAATCTGAAGATGCAGAACATGCTGCTTATCTTGTAACTTTACATATTGAAACTCAAGTGAGAAATTCAATCAACATCTGATCATTGATGTTAACATAATAATGATTATTATTAAAGTAATGCACGCAAGCGTGTTAATTAATCTTGTGAGTTCAGAAAGTAAAACATCATGAATTATGATTTTTTAATGTTTTAACTGTAAGATTGTGAAAACTTCATGATCATGATATCATTTAATTTCATCATGAAAAAAGAAAAGTTGCAATGATCTGCATCATACTTGTCAGAGAAGTCTTGCAATCAGTGATGAGATCATATGATGAGCATATGCAATTATGATGAAAAACTCAACTGAAAGTACTACATTAAATACTTGCATGTTAAATTTAACAATTTTGAAATTTGCAACTTTTAAACAAAATATTAATTCAAGATTGTAAAGCAGCAAGTCAATTAAAACATTATGAATTTCAAGTAATATTTCATCAAACTGTATGTAGATTTAAACTATTATATATTTAATGAGATTCACATGATGTATTTGCAAATAAAGATTAATAAAATCATCATGAATGAATTTCTTTACATTTTATACATCTTTATCAATTATGTTGATTTATTAAAGCATTTTATAAACATTGACTTGCATTTGCAAAACATTAATGTGCTATCAAAGTTAAATTTACAACGCTCAGTATCTACTTTTAGGTGTTTGAGCATCTCAATTCGAAGGCCTTGAAAGTCGCTTTACGGTGTCAGAACATCGAGGTCAAAGGGCTCGGACCGGCGAATCTGTTGAATCGAACTCGATGGGGGAACAAGGATCTGCTAGTCTCAGGCGCCATCGCAGGGATTGCGCTTCCTCATGGATTGCGCTTCATTTCTGGCTTACAGCTTTCAAGATGTTCATGCCCTTCTTACCGTCCATCGGGTCTTGGAACCGTGGACATAACTACAGAATATGGCATCCTCTCATCATGTTGTATCTGCCCTTCTCCTCTGGACCCCTTCGTCCTCCCCTACCCTCGACCACAGCGCTGTGCAATTCTTTTCCTTCTTTTCTCTTTTTCTACTCATCTGTACAATACACCTCGAGCGCTATCGTTCTTTTTTCTGATCGCAAGCCTGCCACCAGAGTTCACAGCCGCTCTATCTCGCTCTTTCGCGAAATGCTCTATTTGTTCTCGGCGATAGCAGCCATACATCATGCAAACACGGCGGAAAACTGTCAGATTGCCTTTCAACTTTTACATTCAACAGCGCAGAGAACTCGCAGAGCAGGAACGGACTTCTTCTAGGCCTGCCGACAATACGAAGAAGAGTCTGGCGTCCGTGATAGTAAAGGTCAAAAAGTAGGATACTCTCGATCTTCTAGGTGTCATGGCTGTCAATACTAATGGAGACACTAGGCATTGTCTCGAACTCGGGAAGCACTTGAAAGCCTTCTTGAAAGAAGCAGAGATGTCAGATTTCAAAGTCTTTTTGTTATGAGTTATGAATAACTACAAGAGAATAAGGACAGCCTCAAGCCTGAAAATTTACTGGCGAATTCTACAAATGCACATTCTTGATAAGACTGATCGAGTCTTCAGTGAGAGCGACAAGAGAGACATTCGCAATGTAAGATACATTTTGAGATCAGAAGAAACTTAACTGATCGCTCGATCTCGTCGCAGTATATCAAACATCTCGAGGTTCAGTTTCGTCTTCGTACACTTCTCATGAAAAAACTCGTCGCAGATTGCGATGATCTGTATCTTTGACTCTATACTCACTGAGTCATTGATAATTCGATATTTTCGAATGAGCGTCAGCGAGTTCAGCATTTCACAGAAATACTTATGAGCGAATTCTTCGATTGTAGACTGTGCTCTCTCTTCGATATCAGAGTCAAGCTTGACCTTCTCAACATCGATGATCTCAGTTTGAGCGATACTAAAACGATTGAAGTTCACGATACGAACAGCAATCGTGAAGACGACATCTTGATGATTGTCGATTCTGACTGCGAAGTTGATAGCAAGCTCATCAGAGTTTATGATCATGACGATGAAGGCTATAGCGATTCTAATACGACTTATGACAGCGATAGCGACAACGACTCTAATACGACTTATGACGGCGACGATGACAGCGACAGTGACTTGAGTTTGCGCAACAATATCGATGAGAATTGCGACACAGATGATGAATGTACTGCAGAATTCGAAGAAACTCGATCGTTTCTGTATCGACATTTTACAATCTATATAGTTCTCAGCTCTATCTTCGGAAAACTCAACATGATCTTCACGAAGATCACACTGCTTCATATCAAAGACGAAGATAACAATTCTCGCATGTGGGTATACTTGATTCATCTAGACATCATGTCTGTAGCTGAAGTGTGTGCATATAGAAAAACGTTGATCATCGACGAAGAGAATGATCATTCGTTGTTCTGTCTTCTCGATCATCTTCTATCTCTCGCGCTCATTGACAAGGCTTTTGAAGCTGAGTTGATTCACGATATCAAAAATATATTTTGAGTGAAGATGTCATCGAGCAAGCAAAGTCTCACGCTGAAATGAAAACGCGAGGTTTTAGATCTTTCAGTATTGCGTGAGCTCATGCGTGACTTCGAGGAATTCGGAACATCATCTATCAAATTTCTTCGCGTCAACACATTTGCTCGTAATCTGAAGCGAACGAGGCGAAAGGCTGAGCTTCAAGGCAATCTTGGTCAGAAGTATCTCAGACGTGATCTTCTGAATGTTGTGAACAGTACGTCTTTTCTTTCGTATCTGAACTCGAAATTGTGTTTAGTCAAGAAATGCTAATCTCAAGAACTTGAACAGAGAAGACTCTCGTCAGCGTACGAGATCAGCTATTCGATCACAAATTAGGCGCGACTGAATACTATCTTGATCAAGACGTTCAGATTGACATCAAAGCCTGCTTCTTAAAGCGCTTCTTCAATGAGATGATGCAGAAGATGACTCGACTTGTCAGTTTGACTGTCGATTTCAATGTTTCGACGAAGTTATCGAAGAAGCAGAAAGCAGAGTTTCGTATTCATTCAAAGATTCTTCGTCTCAGCAACAGAAATAAGACTCTCACTGCTCAGCTGAAATTGCAGAGCTACAGACTCATCAGTATCACAAAAGAAACATCACTGTACAATCAGAAGATGAAAGCGCAAGCTCGATTGAATTCGTACAAAGTCAGACTGTGACACTCTATGATCGAAAAGAATCGGAAGCGACATTTTCGAAAGATTGATACAATCGTCTTTAACTCACAGTTCTTCGCCTCTTCGAATCAAAAAAACTCAATGAATGATGAATCTGCGACGCGTCGTATATACAATATTTCTGAACGAGTCGAGATTGTGCGATGAATATGTCAATCAGCGATCGATCTCACAGATCAGAAAATATTCGCTCAAAGAATTAGAGACATTGAAGCTCTGACGATCTTGTGTCGTTGACAGGAAACTCGACGTCGCGATCGATCAAAATGAAGCGTTGAACAAGAAGAATTCGAAGTGTCTTCAGATGATTTGAAAGAGAACATCGTGAATAAATTTTTCATAAAGTGCAAGTCAAAGCAATGCATCTTTTGCCTGAACGACGATCGCAAGCTTTACGAGAAGCGAATTTTTGAGTATAGTAAAGTAAACAAGATGCTGAATGAGATTGAGAAGCACTTGAAGACTTTCGCGTCTGATGATAAGATCTCTTGTTCGCATTCGCGATGCAAGACAGTCAATCTGATTCTGTCAAATGTCATGACTTTCAAGAATCATACTGCGAAGATGCATAAGATAGTGTTGCGTGCATAGACTTTATTTGCTTTTTCTATATTCTGTTTATTGTGTTTGATCTCATCAATTTTGCAGTTATTTTCTGTGCGCTGATGATTCAATGACTGATACATTTACTGCTGTGAACTTTACTCTGACTTTATGTTCAATGTCTTACGTCTCTTCGCTTTGATGCTGCTGAGAGATGACGAAGAAGCAGAACAGTAGCTCAATCTGTTTGAAGAAAGATTTTGACTGATTTTCTCTTCAAACAATCTGACTCGAAGATTGTATATATCTCGACTTTCATTTTCAGCAGACATCAGCAGATCGTCTATTAATGATTGAATTCTATCATTCTCTTTGCTCATAGTCACTTTAGATCGTTTCTTCATTTCTTTAAGCTCTGCACGTCAGTCAGAGAGAACGCGAATCTCATCTGCAATTCTTTTCTGAAGTGAAGTCTTTGTAATTGCGAGAGCTTTACTCTGCTTCAGTATTTCTTTTCGTATTTCACTTAGCTGTACAGCTTGATGATCATTCTGAAGTGCGTTAATGTTTTGTCGCAGACTGCATCACTGTCGCAATCTCGAAAGTACTCATTCGTCGACGATGAAATACAGAATGACGAAGTACGTTCATGAATGAAAGCACGCTCATGAAAGATTGCTTCACGATGTTATTGTATGCACGATACGTATCATCTGTTCGATTTCAATGCTTTGAAACAGTTTCATCTATGCTTCTTTAATAATTCAAATATTCACATCAATTCAAAACAACATTCTTCAAGAAGACGCTGAGCTGTCGTGAAAATCAGATGTTGAGCTCAGTAAGGCAGATATGTCGAATTCAACATCAGTTCATCACGAGTAGACGATATTGAGATCAGGTCTCGTTCTTTGCCAGATCTCAGAGACTAAGACTATGAGCTGTGTGCGCACAAATCACGTGAGAGATTCTCGATCGTAGCGAATCTCAACGTAGATTTTCGAACCTCGAGTTTGACATCGTCTGCACGGAACCGATTTCTCATTCCAGTATCGATCAAAGAGCTTGAGATAAAGTCGATGAAGGTCAAATTTTCATCGAAATCAATCTCAAAGAATCTAAGTTGTAGAAGCGTCTGTAGATCATGAATAATCATCTCGATCTCAAGATTCTGACGTATCAAGTTGTTGAGATTTTCTAGTTTTTGCACATTGAAACATGTTCTTGACTTCTTTCATCTTGTCTTGATTCGTGTACAGAAGCTCTAGATTGTTGATCGTATTAAGCGTCGATGTGTGCTTGAAATCTCAGATCTTTTCATACTCTGTCAATGCTCGCAGATACATGTCTTCGACTTCTTTCATCTTGTCTTGATTCGAGTACAGAAGCTCTAGATTGTTGATCGTATTAAGCGTCAATGTGTGCTCAGAATCTCAGATCTTTTCATACTCTGTCAATGCTTGCAGATACATGTCTTCGACTTCTTTCTGTAACGATTGTCTCTTTAACAACACAAGATATAAACAGAGATCAGTATAGTAACAAACTAATTACTAGACTGAAAGTCTGAAAATAGCTAAAACAATAGACTGTATTGACTATTACATGAGTTGAGCACGAAGCTTCTATCTAAGAGAACGATCATCGTTATATAGATATAAAAGAATCATGTCAAGTCGTCTCTGCTCTGAATGATCGCTTTGATCATTCTCGAGCAAGATGAGCAAGATGAGCATTACGCTCGTCATGCTCACTGTGATCACTTCTGATTCAAGCGATCAGAACGATCATCTTCGAGACTTTAATTACTCAATGATTATCTAATCATTGCTGTTACATAATTTCATGCAAGAGAGTTTTAACACTAGATCTTCTTCTAAGATTTTCGTTTCGAAAATCACTTTTCTTTCATGTCTTTTTATCGCACAACGAAAAACTCTATCTTGCGTCGCAGAGATCTTCTTGAGCGTACGAGTTCTGAGCGTGCTGTTATGCGTCTCTGTGAACACTGCAGTCGCTTGCAAAAGAAATGTTGTGTCGACAATGAAACTGATCGTTGCATCGAGTGTGTGCATCTCGATCGCAAATGTGATCTTACTTTCTCAATGATGAAGTGAAAAAGAATAAAGACAGAACGCGATCGCATTCTTCGTGAGCTGCTGAATGCTCACAAGCAGATGCAAGAGATCTTTGCAAGAACTACTCATCTGCAAAATTAATTTGTGTTTCTAGAGAACAAGAAACAGACGATGATTGAACGAAAGTTTTGAAACATTGTCGAGCTCGAGAAAGAAGAGAGAAAGACTAGCGAATCATCGCTGAATGATCTTCTCTTTGACGTGTCTTTCGAGCAGATTGAGATTTCATCAGACTTTGACTGACTGAGTTTCTCAACTGAAACTGTCAGAGAAGCATCTGACAGTTCTTGAGATTTCTCTTCGATTCTCAAGTGTCTTTGATATGTTCGTAATCTTTTCACTTGACTAATCAATGAGACTGATCTTTGATATTCTGTTGATTCAGTATATTCTCTACTTCGTACTCAACGTTCTGACTCTCTGAATCAATATCTGAAGATTCTGTTTGAATTGATGTATTCGAGTCTGCAGACTTCAAAAGAGAAATATGAAATATTGAATGTATTTTCATAGATGTTGAAAGATTCAACTCATAGTTAATCAATCTCTTTTCTTCTAGAATTTCAAACGATTCTAGTTTCGTGTGATTCAACTTGTTACTTGATCTTTTTGTCTTGATATTTCGTCTTAATAGATAAGCTTTGTCTTTCTTTTTAAGAGTAGATTCTCTATCTCTTTTCTTATTTGCATACAGAGTCATGTGTTTGCTTAGAAACTGAATGTTCTTTTGCAGCTCTTTGTGCAACAAATGTATTCATCGATCATTTGACGAAATCAGCTAAAACTGGCTACAAGCTCATCAAGCTAGCATCAGTCAAAAATATCTGTTTAGTCAAGCTTCTAGCTCACAAGCTCTAATAGTCACTCATCAACAACTAATAGCTAGCTACAAGCGCTTGTATCTTTTGGTGACAGTCATTTGCTCAAAAGACATCAATTGCTCAAAAGATATAATGCGCAATACATGTTCGCTTTTCGTATGTTTCTACATTCAAGGTTCGTATGTAATCAAATAAATCATTTGATGAATTGATTATTTAAGTAGCTATTTAACCATCTATTTAAACATGAAGAATGCTTGGTAGAGAATCATGTAGAAAGTCATGAAGAGTGCTTGATAGGGAAACATGAAGAGCGCTTGGTAGGGAAACATGAAGGGCGCTTGGTAGGGAAACATGAAGGGCGCTTGGTAGAGTGCTTGGTAGGGAAACATGAAGAGCGCTTGGTAGGGAAACATGGAGGGCGCTTGGTAGAGTGCTTGGTAGGGAAACATGGAGTGCGCTTGGTAGGGAAACATGAAGGGCGCTTGGTAGGGTGCTTGGTAGGGAAACATGGAGGGCGCTTGGTAGGGAAACATGAAGGGCGCTTGGTAGGGAAACATGAAGGGTGCTTGGTAGAAAGTCATGTAGAGAGTCATGTAGAAAGTCATGTAGAAAGTCATGTAGAAAGCATTGTTTGACTCGTGTTATACGCTCGATCGACGCGTATTTTGAAGCATGTAGAATGTTTGATAGAGCGTTTGATAGAAAGCTCAGTCGATAGCTCAATAGATAGCTCAGTAGAAAGGTCGATAGAAAGATTGATAGAAAGATTGATAGAAAGATTGATAGAAAGATCAGTAGAAAGATCGATCGAAAGATCAGTAGAAAGCTCAGTGAAAAGCTCAGTAGAAAGTATTGTTTGAAGCACTGTTTGACTCGTGTTATGCGCTTGATCAACGCGTCTTTTGAAGCATGTTTTGAAGCGAGTAGACTGACTAGTAGGCGAACGAGTAGATAGCTGAGTTGATAGCTGAGTTGATAGCTGAACATGTTGATATTTTGATTGTTGTTGTTCTAGAAAGTAGAAACTATGAAGGGAAAAAGAAGATGAAAACTTCGAACTTTCTAGCATCAGCTCTATAGAGCTCGAAGCGAAGATTATCGAGTAGGTAGCTGAGCATGTAGAATGACGAGTAGATAGAAAGTCATGTAGAAAGCATTGTTTGAAGCACTGTTTGACGTGTTTTATGCGCTCGATCGACGCGTTTGATAGAGAGTAGAATGAAGAGTAGGTAGGCGAGTAGAATAAAGAGTAGGTGAGCGAGTAGGTAGGCGAGTAGAATAAAGAGTAGGTGAGCGAGTAGGTAGGCGAGTAGAGTGAAGAGTAGGTGAGCGAGTAGATAGGCGAGTAGAATGAAGAGTAGATGAGCGAGTAGATAGGCGAGTAGAATAAAGAGTAGATGAGCGAGTAGATAGACGAGTAGAATGAAGAGTAGATGAGCGAGTAGAGTGAAGAGTAGGTGAGCGAGTAGATAAATGAGTAGAATGAAGAGTAGATGAGCGAGTAGATAGACGAGTAGAATGAAGAGTAGATGAGCGAGTAGATAGACGAGTAGAGTGAAGAGTAGTGCTAAATCAGCTAAATCAGCTTGTAGCTGATCTATGTAGCATGTAAGCTAATCAACGATGCAAACTCAGCTGACAGCTAGCTTGTAGCAAACGTCTCATCTAGTAGCTAGCATATGCGTCTTGAGCGCATTAGTATTGAATGAACTCTGCTCACTAGCTCACAAGCTATCTAAGCTCTTTGTCGAAACGTCGATGTTTGTTCGATCTGTATTGTAGCTTTCTGAGCTATTTGTGCAAATTCACGCGATTTCTTAAGAGTTTCTGACTCGAACTCATAGTTTGCAAAGAATGATGACATGCTGATTACTTCTGTTGTTACGCTATCGAAAGTCAACTGTGCTACTGACAGTAGTAGACTGATCGCGTCAAGTCGAGTATTCAAGTTCGAGTCGAGTACTCGACTTGAAAAGTGTTGAGTCGAATTGAAATTCTTTTGAAAAAGTGTCGAGTTGAATTGAGAAGTTGAATTCAAGCACTTAAGTCGAGTTGAGAAGCTTGACTCGACAACTCGACTCGAAAACTCGACTCGATTCGACAAGATATTAGATAGATGTAAATAGCTTGATCGAACAGTCTACATGATTTCTCTTCATGACTTTCTATCATGTTTTCTCGTCATGACTTTCTATCAAAGTCAAACGATCTTCATGTTTTCTCATCATGTTTCTCGTCATGTTTCTCTTCATGTTTTTCTTTATGTTTTTCTTTATGTTTTTCTTTATGTTTCTCGTCATGACTTTCTATCAAACCTTTCTACCAAACAGTCTTCATGATTCTTCGTCATGACTTTCTATCATGACTTTTCTTCATGACTTCTCTTCATAGCTTTTCTTCATGACTCTTCTATCATGACTCTTCTATCATGACTCTTCTATCATGACTTCTCTTCATGACTCTCTATTGTATAGTCTTCATGTTTCTCGTCATGACTTCTATCAAAAAGATAATGCAAAAAGATAATGCAAAAGCAAAAAACCGGAAAAATTTCTATATTTAGCTCTCTTGATGTCAAGCTTGAATTCTTGACGAGTCGAGTCAAATTGACTCAATTCTCAGTTGAGTCGAGTCGCATCGAATTGAAAATATAAGCAACTCGACTCGAGTCGAGTTGAAAATGTGAGCAACTCGACTTCGAATCGAGTCGAATTCAAAATGTCAACTCGAAACTCGACTTGACGATCAGTCTAGACAGTAACTGTACTCAATCGTTCTGTCTATAGTTGATATAGCATCTGAGATACTGTTTCAGTGTCTGATTCATTCTTTTCATTTGTTCATTCGTCTGTGAATGATAAGCTGTTGACAGCTTATGATGAATTCTCAGTTGATTCATCAACGATTTTCAGAATTTCGATGTGAAGAGCTTGTCTCTATTTGAAATTATCTCGTCTGATAATTCATGATTTGCTACAATCGTTCTCAAGAACGTGTAAGTCAAATCTTCTGCGAATGTTGCTTTCTTGTATGACAAGAAATATTCGTACTTGATTAGTCTATCTGTGACTATCAATATAGAGTCATACGTTGTTTTCGTAACTCTTTCTTTTGACTTCGATAGCTTGACTATAAAGTTCAAAGCTATGCTTTTTCATGCACGATCTGATGTGCTGAAGCTTTTCAAAAGTTCGTAGAATCTGTGTTGACTATGCTTCGTTTGAATGCATACATCGCACTTTCTTATGATATCTTCTACTTGTTTTCTCATCTTGAAGAAGTAGTAGATTCTAGATATTCTTTCAATAATTTTATTCGAATTCTGATGCTCATGTATCATTGACTTGTGATAATCATCTATTATCTCTTGTCTGCATCTTGTTGAAACATAGATGAGATCTTGAAATGTCAGTATTTCGTTAGTTATCTCAAAGTTCGCGTTGTCAGCAATATTCTCTATAATATTCTGCGTGACTGAGTTCTTTGCTAGCTCTAGCTTTATTCGTTTCTCGAGATCTCGATTGTAGATTCATAGCGTAGCTGCATTTTGTTTATTGTAGACAATGAAATCATTCTGATTCTGTTGTAAGATAGTCTGATTTACCTGTGATCTATCTGTCATGTGATCTGCTCTTCTACTCAAGACATCGATCTTCGAGTTCTCAGATCTCTTTCAATATTGAATTTGAAAGTTGTACAACGACAATTTCTTCGATCATCTAATCTGTCTTCGATTTAGAACTTTCGTGATCGTGAAGTATAGCAGATTCTTATGATCTGTATATACTTGAATCTGATGTTTAGATTCTTTCAGATACACTCTTCATTGTTTGAAAGAGTCAACAATAACTAATAGCTTCTTGTCGTGTATCTCATAGTTCAATTCAGCAACTGTAAGCTTATGACTGTAGTAAGCAATAGAGTGCAGACGTTTCTTTTCATCTGATTGACTGATACACGTTTCAATAGCTTCGTTTGACGCGTTCATCTCGAGCGTAATAGATTTTTCTGATTCAAACATGATCAGTACTGACTGAGAGATGAACAGTTTCTTCAGCTTCTCGAAAGCTTCTTCTGCTTTCTCAGTTCACACGAACGATATATTCTTCTTTGTAAGATTCGTAAGTGACGAGACGATTCTGAAGTATTTCTCTATAAAGCGTCTATAAAAGTTCGCGAATTCTAAAAAGAATTGAACTTCGATCTTTGACTTTGACGTCAATCAAGTCGTAACAGCTTCTATCTTCTTTGAATTCATTCTTAGACTCTGAGACGTGACTATGAATCTCAAAAACTGTACACTCTGTACATGAAATTCACTTTTTCCTGACTTGATGCGCAGATCGACTTTCTTCAAAGTCTGTAGAACTTTCTTAACATGTTGCACATGTTCTTTCTTCGTCTTGAAATATACTAGTATATCATTCAGATATAATATGATGAACTGATTCAGATAACGTCGTAGCACGTTATTCACAAATGTTCAAAACGTGACTGAAGCATTGATTAAATCGAAAGACATGATCAAATACTTATAATGTTCTAGTCGAGTATGAAAGACTGTCTTTCACTCGTCTTCTTCTTTAATTCGTATTCGATTGAATGCTTTGAGTATATTAAATTTCGTAAATCACTGTGCTTTCTGCAGTCAATTCTGCAGTTCAGATATGAGCGATAGCGAGTAGCTGTTTTTAATCGTGATGTTATTCAATGCTCTGTAATCGACACATAGTCTTAGACTTTCATTCGATTTCGAAACAAACAGAATTGAGTATTCTGCTGATGACTGCGATTCTTTAATGAATTCTTTTCACATGTTCTCTTTCAGATATTGTCGCAAAGCGTCGAGCTTTTCTGCTGACAATGAGTAAATAAACTGTTTCGTGAGTTCTTTGTCATCTATGAGCTTGATCTCATGATCTCACGATTGATGTTTGAGTAGTGTCTCTTGATCACTTTCTTTCTCAAACAGAATCTTATATTTCTGATATTCTTTAGAAATTTTAACGATAGCGAAGTTACTTTTAATCTCTCTGCTTCATAACATCTGTGCATCTGAACTGTTCTTCAGCTCGCTGCGTATATTGTTCGCTGTCATTGCGAAGATTTTCACACTTTCTGATGACTTCAATATTGAGTGCAATCGCGTCGTTTCTGTATGAAGAAAAGTGATTGTCTCATTGATTCAATCTATCATCGAATTGATCATATGAAGTCATGATATGTCTAGAACTATATCGCTGTCTGACTGCTTCGTAACGTCTAAACGCAACTTTTTTCAGTGACGTTCGAGTCTCAAGTGAATAAGTCGAGTCTTTTGATCTATTAGTTTGTTGTTATACTTCATGAGTGTTTCATCAAAGTTTTGCAGATTGTAAGATTCTTTCTTCTTCTGCATAAATATTTGCGCTTTTCTAGCAAATTCTGAAAACATGTAGTTTCTCATACAGTCACTGTCAATGAATAAACGTGCTGTATGATCGTTGATCTTGACTCAGACTCGTAACTGCATCGAGTCATTCGTGAAGATAAATATGCTTTCGATTTTCGACTCTTGACTAGACTTCTTCGATGATCTGTCGATCAAAGAGTCTTCTAGTTTTTTGAACTAGAAGCTCACTTCTCAAGTACTTGTTCTATGTACTGAAATCGATTTGAATCGATCTTCTTTCGTGAATACTTCTTTGAATCACACAGATCAAATCTATTTCTGATGACTTCTGTCATCTGTCTAAGTTCTCTGAATATATGATCTTCATCAAGAAGTACATATTCTTCTTGCTTAATGAACTTGACTTCTGTGAGTGACTTTTTCATGACTATGTCATGATATCGAATGCTCTTACGCGATGCGATCGACTCATCTTGCATTGTGTCATAGATAGCTTGATGTATATCATTCTTGATCTGTTGCATTCGCTGTGAAAAATCTTCTTCTTTCTGTCTGAAGAGAGTGTACAATTCGTCGTACATGCTTATAAAACTCGTCTGATTTGTAAGTTTTCTAAGATCTTTCTTTACTTCAAGATGATTTTCTTCTTGCTTGAGAGCATTTTCTGCTGCGATAGTGAATGCTCGTAGAATTTCGCTAAGTCGATTTTCTTTCTCGACTGCTTGATGAATAGCTTCTTCAGTGCTGTTCAATCTGTTTCAGTCATATGCTTCGCTGTCGAAAATCTCTGATTTTGCGATCATAGTGAACGAACTTTCATCACTTTTCTCATCGTGCGCTTCTGACTGACGATGAATTGCTGCGTAGAAATGATTCTTTCATGAGAGTTTCGAATATCATTCAGAATCTTTCTTATCACTCAGATGAGTGCAACAGTTGTCTTCGTAACATGCTGTTCACGACAACGCTTGATGCTTGTCTTTCTGATCTTCTTTCGTTGCTGCGAAAGATCTGTCTTATTTATCATAGAGCTTTGACTTGTTCTTGTACTTATTCTGAGTACAATCTCTGAAGAAATGATCTAGCTTTTCACATGTATAACATGTCTTGCTCTGCTGAACAGTTTTATCGCGAGCGTTCGTTGATATCTTTCGAATTGCGTCTAACTTCATAGACTGAGAATCGTAATAAAGTTGCTTCTTCTTTTTCTTGCTTCATGCAACTGAGACATAAGCGATCTTGTTCTTCTTTTCAAGTCTTCGCTCGTACTGTTGATTATTCAGCACGATTGCCTTGCTAATCATAGCATGCAAAGTCGCGAATCTATTCGTACGAGCTATCTCGTTCTTTATCACATTCTTCAGTTCTTTATAGAACTGTGCTGTAAGAGTCAAGTCATCTCATTCGATCTCTGCTGTGATTGACTGAAAAGCAGCGACGTACTTGAATGCTGATTCTGATTGCTTAATATCATACAGCTGTCGTTTGACGATTCATTTTGCATTTATGTCTTTATACATTCTTCGTATTGCTTGCTCAAAGTTAGAGAAGTCTTCAAAAACTCTGTTAATCTCATCTTCTCGATCTTCTGACTTATTCTTCAAGTGATTCTTTATCAATGATTTAAATCATTTGAAGACATCTTCTTTGAAGTATGAGAATGCAAACAATATCTTGTCATAAGATGAACTTAGTTTCTTGTGTGCTCTGACATAGACGTTCACTTGTATAAGAAAAGCGTCAAGCTTATCTTTATCTTCATAGTACAGATTCAATGTAGATATCTTAATCAATGACTTGCTATTCAAGAATGCAGTGATGTTTGCTGATGTGATTCGTTCTGAGAATGACATAATGATCGTGATAAGATGATGCTCTGATATTTTGCGAAAGTGAGATGCTCAAAGTGTAATGATTGTTTCTTTAACAACACAAGATATAAACAGAGATCAGTATAGTAACAAACTAATCACTAGACTGAAAGTCTGAAAATAGCTAAGACAATAGACTGTATTGACTATTACATGAGTTGAGCACGAAGCTTCTATCTAAGAGAATGATCATCGTTATATAAACATAGAAGAATCATGTCAAGTCATCTCTGCTCTGAATGATCGCTTTGATCATTCTCGAGCAAGATGAGCAAGATGAGCACTACGCTCATCATGCTCACTGTGATCACTTCTGATTCAAGCGATCAAAATGATCATCTTTGAGACTCTGATTACTTAATGATTATCTAATCATTGCTGTTACATAATCTCATGCAAAAGAGTTTTAACACTTTCATCTTGTCTTGATTCAAGTACAGAAGTTCTAGATTGTTGATTGTATCAAGCGTTGACGTGTGCTCAGAATCTCAGATCTTTTCTTTTTCTGTCAATGCTCGCAGATATATGTCTTCGACTTCTTTCATCTTGTCTTGATTCTTGTACAGAGTTTCTAGATTGTTGATCATATTAAGCGTTGATGTGTGTTCAGAATCTCAGATCTTTTCATACTTTGTCAATGCTCGCAGATACATGTTCTCGACTTCTTTCATCTTGTCTTGATTCTTGTACAGATTTTCTAGATTGTTGATCGTATCAAGCGTTGACGTGTGCTCAGAATCTCAGATCTTTTCATACTCTGTCAATGCTCGCAGATACATGTCTTCAACTTCTTTCATCTTGTCTTGATTTTTGTACAGAAGCTCTAGATTGTTGATCGTATTAAGCGTCGATGTGTGTTCAGAATCTCAGATCTTTTCTTTTTCTGTCAATGCTCGCAGATACATATCTTCAACTTCTTTCATCTTGTCTTGATTCATGTACAGATTTTCTAGATTATTGATCGTAGCAAGCGTTGATGTGTGTTCAGAATCTCATGCCTTTTTATACTTTGTCAATGCTCGCAGATACATGTCTTTGACTTCTTTTATCTTGTCTTGATTCGAGTACAGAAGTTCTAGTCGATGACATGCTTCGCTAAAAGACGAAAGATCTTTCTCATTCATCAAGTCTTCGTGTATACATCGTTGCAGTCTTGAATAGACATGATCACAATGTGAAAGAAGACGTCTCTATATGAGCGAATAATCAAGTACGATCTCTGAAGATACAGCGAATGCAACAATGATTACGACGAGTCAGCTCATAGTAATTTCGTCTTCTTCAAATGCATGAAAGCATCAATGATGAAGCACAGAATGCATAAAGAAAGAAGATGATTCAGTTTTTGCATCGATGAAGAAATACTTCAACAAAAGTTCAATGCACTCATTGAAATTGATTTTATCATCTGCACAACTGACGAATCAATGAGACACTTTTTTGACAATTTCAAGATTCAATGCAGACATAAGAAGCTCATATCAGAGATCTCAATTGTCAAGAAACGCTCACAGCTTTAAGAGATTGACTGCGTTCTTGTTTTGTAATCGAAGAAAATTATATGACAATGTTCATGTCGTTAGAATGCTGTCTTTATCTTTTGACAAAGTGAAACGATGCTGCTTTCTCATTAATCTTGCTCATGCTTGATCGTATAGCTCGATGTACTCAGACAAATTTGTGTCTGTCTTTCGCATATACGAATCGACTTGATTAATCGTCAAAGAAAGATCTTCGAGTCGATCGACAAGCTTTGATGAATCTAATGAGTCTCAGATGTCAGATAGAAGCTGAAAAAGTATGCTTCAATGACACTCATCTTTCATTGATCAATCGAGACTGTTCTCAAGAATACTTGATTCTTGCAGTTTGTTGATCGACTTCAATTTCAGATTCGTTCTCAGCTGATACAAACTCATCAATCAAGAAGTGATAAGAATAGATTCTTGATCTGCTGTTGAAAAATACTCTTTCACATCAAAGACTTTCGAATCTCTAAATGAGTCTGAAAACTTTCGATTCACGTTGTCAAAGATCAGTAATCACTGATCGTTTAATGACTGCAATAATCATTTGAGCACATCTTCAACAACTTCATCAACGTTAGTTCTTTCTCTGTGTGAGTAATTTCTGCTTTCTTCTGAAATCTGATGCTGTGACAATCAACTGACTAAATTAGCAATGCTTTGTCTCAATCTCTTGTTGATCGAGTCGTTGACTCAGAAGATCGCGCTGTAGCTTTTTTGATGTTGTTGAGTGAATTCAACGAAGAGCTGAATCTTCTCAATCTTGTCAAGCTCATGAACGATGAATACTTTACGACGCATTTGATTCATCTGAGTGAGAAGTAAAACTTGCGTCAATCGCGTCATCTTCACGTTTCGCGATACAAATCTTTTCATCACAGAGATATCTTGAAGACTGAAGTCTACATGAAATGACTCTTTGTCGATATCTATGACGTGTGCTTATGAGAAGTTAAAGAAGCTTTGAAGAATACAAGTTCGAGTATAGAGAAGATGAATCGTACAATAATGTCGTTTTTTAATTCTTTGAGACGTCGTCTGAATCATTCTTTGAATCTCTAATTGCATCAAGAGAAAATTTTCATCTTCGAGATCACGAAATTTGTTCAGCTTCGAGTGATCGATAGTGAGATAAATTGCTCTTTTTTCGTGCAAAGACACTGACTGATGATCAATCAACTGTGTGTGTCATAAGCTCACAAATTCAGTTAAGTGTAAAAGCAGAAGTCAGCACATCTGAGTCTGTCAGAGTTCGTACGACACGTCTTTGTCTTCATAAAAGCAAACGATATCTGCAGTACTGTGACTTGCATCAAAGTTTCGCGCAATTTTATCAAGAGCAGAGCTGTTTCTTTTCAGAAACTTGAGCAACGTCTTATTGTGTTTCACTGCTTGAGCAAGTCACACATCATACACTGCAGCGTCGCTTTCTTGATGCGATGTTTCAAGAAAGATGATCTTCGTCGTGAACAATCGAATATCTCTGAAATCATTATCATGATCGATCAACACTAGCGTCTATAAAGAGGTTAGTACAGAGTGAAATAGCGTCAAAATCACGCTGATCTGTTTGATGATCAAATTTTCGAGACTATGTTCAATAAACATCAACGATCATTGACTCTTCTATGTTGATTCTTAGTATTGATAAATAAAGAATGCTCGAAACAATGCTATCAACTTTCTCGCTTGATCGATGCTGATGAAGAACGTTGAGCAACTGCATTTCACATTTGCGCAAAGTTGTTTTGACGTTCGATCTGCATCAGTCAGATTCGTAACTGTATGTTGCAATTCAAGCATTGAAAATGAGATCTGACAAAAAATCTCGAAGTCACATAACTTTCGCAGTGTCGAATGTCGTTTGCACGTCATCGAAAAGTTCGTCAGTCTGAATGTTCTTCTGATTATCTCGTAAAAGATTGAAAAGATGATGATGTATAGACTTTGTCTTCTCGACAAAAATTTGTCTTCTTACTCACGTGTAGTATGAATGAGCATCGAGATCTTGAACTGCGATAACGCTTAAAAGCTTGTCAGTGATGCTGCTTGAGCTTGATGAAGAGCTGCTTGTCTTACTCTATCTCAAGTTCGTTATGACTGTGCTCATCACTGATTCAAATATTGAGATCTGTTGCCTTGACAGTGTCTTTGCTGCAAATTCTCGTAGCAGCTTGAGTTGCGTAGCTTTGTGACATTGAAAGAGAAGTCAGAGATTCGCAGCAATGTCATGAAGAGAGTGAGCTTTAATATGACTGAGAATGAGCTGAATGAGACTTTGCTGAGATTATATAAGTCAATCGCTGAGATGATGAAAGATATCTTAGCGATTTCTGATGCGTCAAGCGATATTAGTACGACTGCGACTCGTGTAACGCTTGCATTCGACCATCATTCTCTTTGCATCAGCGTGTATCATAGCTGTAGAGCTCGCGCTCGCGAGTACGTTGAAATATCTTCAGTTATCAAGATATCGTTCTACAGAAGGCAAATTCTCTACTCTGTTCATAACAACGAATATCTTTTCAACCACATGAATAATCAGAGTGCTAAATGACTTGATCTGATTGTTCTTTATGAAGAGAAAATCTCAGATGTTGAGTGAGTCTTCTGATTCTTACGTCGTCTTCAACAGACGTCTGCTAACACAACTAAACTTTAGTGTTGTTGTCGTTCATGATCTTGAAGCAGATTTCGCCTGAGCATGAATACGAAAGATTGAAGTGAAAGAGACTGATCAATACAAGAAGATGAACTGACTCGCAGACAAGAATCTACTGTCAGCGAAGATGTCACATGCTCGCATTATAACCTTCAATTACGAGTCAAAATGACATAAAGATGCATCAAAGCAAAGACGTGATCTTTGTGTCGATCAACTTCTCACTGCACTAGATAATAAACGAAAAGAGGTAAGACGTTAGTGTCTGCGATTCTCATCAACACTGACTTCAACAAATGATAGAAGAAGAAGATTAAATATAGATCTCTTATATTTATTGAACATAGCTTTGACGAAATAGTTATTGAGCAGATGAATTGATCTTTTCTTAAGAAGTGTGTCATTAATTATCTGCGACAGACTCTTGTGAGTGTCAATTCTCGTGAGAATATCTTTCAATATCTTGCAACATTTATCGTTGAGATTGTCTTTCTTGAGACTTCTCATCGTGATACAAAAGCTTCAAATTGAAAAGAATGAATAGCATATACTGACAAGAAGCTTGAATTAGAGATGAGTGATGCAATTTCGATGAATTTACGTGAAGATTCTGAGATCTTAAACTATCTACTCTATAATTTCACGCTATGACTTTTTTGAATGTCTGTTTCAATAGTATGCTTTTTTGAAATGCATAAGACAGATTACGAGCAGAAAATAGATGACAGTTGAAAGAAAATGATATGTAATATTCAACATTGAGCTTTTAGTAAACTCTAACATCTTGAGTAACTAGATAGTAGAAGAGAGAAGTGCTTGCATAAATGATCATCGAAAAATGACTTTATCAACAGATCATTTCAAAATCAACAAATATGATGAGTCTGAGAATTATTCATACAGAACTGTCTATTCTATCATCAAGAAGATGACAGAACATGCTATGAAAAAGATACAGAGACGTCTAAAACGTAGATGTATTCAGACTATAAATTCATTTTTGCGCTAATGCATTTATAACAGCTCAAACAATCATTCATGACAATTCAAGTAAAGAAAATCACTTAATAAATGATTGCTCATCTTTGCTGACTTGAGATAAACAGTAATATCAAAAGAAAATCTCAGCTGCCTTCAATCTTTGTTTCTGACAAATTCTCTTGATAATCTGACAGCTATTCAAAGATCTAAAGAAAAGTGAGTTGAAGACACTTGCGAATGACTACTTCTTCACGAAGCATATACTGCTTGGCTAGTTGAATACAGCTCTCGAATGCTTCAACTAGTAGATGATTCAGACATCAAAAAGACAATGATATCAAGCTACTTGATAGACGAGCTTAACAAGAAAGCGCAATTTACTTCTGACATCATATTTGCATACTACTTCTGTGACAACAAAGACAACAAGCGCAACACTGTTATTACTATCATTCGAGAACTTCTCTTGCAGCTCTTGAGACAACGATCGCTATTATTCAAGCATATTCAGAAAGATTATGATCAGATAAAAGATTGAGCTTTCGATAATTTTGATGCTCTTTGACGAATTCTGCTCAAAATATTGACAGATTTCAATGCAGATCAGATTTATCTTCTGATAAATGCTCTGAATGAATGTGAAAAGTCATCACGTAAATTTCGACAAATCTTTCTTGCGAGTCTGACAGAATTGTTTTCTACTCAGCAAAGAAGTGAGATCATGAATGTCAAGTTGCTCATTACATGTAGATCAGAGTCAGATATCTTAGATGAATTGAATCATCTGAGAGAATTGATATGTATTGATTCAGATAAGAATTATATAACTGACATACAACAAAGCTAAATTTGAAATAACTAAACATCTCAAAATCTCGAGAGTCTTCAACGTTCTCATGATCTTTAACAGTCAGAAATTGTTTTCTCTAGAGCATTCTGAAAGTGTGTTTTCGTCTATAATGCATGACGATGTACTTCACTACTATGTTCAGAAACATTCTTCAAAAGAATTTTCCTTCGACAACTATAAAGACACTTTCAAGTAATCGCTATCGTTCTGCTGCTGAAAAGTCATTTGAGATCATCTTCGCAGCAAACATCTTTGACTTTGATGTCACATTAAACAACTCACAAAATCAGAATGTCACATCAAGCAGTTCGCTCTCTGAGAAACAGCGTCAACGACAAGATACAAGTCACACTGAAACATTAAAGATTGCATCACGCAAATCTGCTTCAAATCATCATGTGATATTGCAGAATTCTGTATTAACGCAGCGACTATCATCGATACATTCAGCATTTTGCTCGCGATCAATCTTCGACAGAGCGAGTGATGTTATTGCTCTGAACGATCGAATTGCAAGAAACGATGAAATGACATCAACTTACGAGCAATTGTCTCACAGACTACGAATATCGAAGCAACATCAATCTACTACTTCAGCAAAACGCGTGATAGAGCTTACGTGAACAAATGACTATTTACTGCAAGAGTTGACTTACTATAAAGATACTCAAGCAGCTGATATGAAGTTCTTCGAGAAAGTGATCAAGACGCATGCAGATTTGAAAGATGCATTGAAGAAAAGATCTCAGAGATGAGCAAACGCAGAATTCACTTTACTGAGCTACTGAAACATTGATTTTGATGATGACAATGTGAAGAATACTGTTTTTTAATACATGCTTTCTGTTGTTTTGTAAGATAAATCGTTGAAGACTATGATAGTAATTCAACACGCAAAATCAACTCTCTCATTGCTGACATGATTTCTTCTTTACATCAGAAGTGATCTCTTTGATCTAATAAAGATGATAGTGTTCGCGTATTCAGTGCTTTTTTCTGACAAAGTAAAATATCACTTTCTTGTGTGTCACTTCTTTTCTTCTGAATCTCGTTTCAGAATTGTAAGCAACATGAATCATAATCACTAAAATGTCATAAGTATCATCAGCGACACATGACGTAAAAGTAAGTAAATCTCATGATCATTCTTGCTAGAAACTATGTTGAAATCTCATCTACTGTGTACATCTTAGAGACATAGCATTCTAAATTAAATGACATAGTATTCATTTCTCTTTCGCGATTCTTTGAGACTAAGCTCATGAAAAGAATTGCGATCTGATTCTAATATTCAGAGATATTCAGAATAGAATGCGACATTCATATATTACTCTGAAGTATAGATTCTCGTCTTGAAGATATATATCTCAGATATAACTTCATAAAACGAACTCAAAGTCTCTTCAGAAAGACAAACGAATTGACGCAGATCGCTGATGCAAACATCTACGTCGTCATAAATCGCAATGATAACTATCAAATATACAAATCGACAGATCAGCTCGAGTGATCTTCATCAGAACAAGAAATGATAAGACTTCATGACGCAATGTTGTCTACAATGCTTGACAATCACGATAGAAGAAGCAATATTCTATCTTAAGACATAAAGATTCAGCGAACTTTGAGTCTGTAAAGCGCGAAGTCAGAAATCAGAGAAAGAAGAAAGCAACTCAGTTTGAGAATCTGATCAGATCTGAGTTAAAAGATGACAGTCATTTCATTGACAATAAGCGACGCATTTTCTTCATTTTCAACTCTTCAATATTGCAGAGATCATCAATTGAAAAGTTCTCTTTCTCGCGTCAATCTTTATCGTAGATTATGTATATCTCATTTATCTGAACTATCATAAAAATCTCAAATGCAGCGTTCTACTCTGAAATCAAAAAAACATCATTGACGAGTCAGTATATTCTGACTTCTATCAATTTCAGACGACTTCTGACTGAAAAAGTGTGTCTGATTGATTAAAGTCTCTTCTGACTCTCTTGCACTTTGTGTTGACACGTAGAAATATAATATGTCGTCTGAGTCAGAGAATCTTCAAGAAGTCAATGTCGAAGACACTGCTTTCAAGAGAAGAAAGTCGAGATAGATAATCTTCGCACACATGTTTGTGAAGTTTATGATGAGACGTTCTTTGAGCAGAGACATTGTTTTGCAAGATAAAAGATTAGAATAAGACACATGATTGCAAGATGATTATTAATGATCTGAAAATTCAGTTTTTTTGATTATGTTACACTTACATTCATTTGTTTCACGCAGGTTTTAGAGATCATCTTTAAGCTCAGCTAGTGCAGTCTGATGTGACGTGCATTTCACGTGTTCTAAAACGTCATTTACTGACATACATCTGAATCTTAAATAGCATTCTTGTATTTGTCTGTGTCTTATAACATTCTCATTTCTTGACTCGCTGACAAATGACTCTAGCTAGTAGAAATCTACTCGAAGAGAGTCTCAATCTCAAATCTCTGTCATTCAATAAACATTCATTCAGAGAGTAAAGAAATACTTCAAAAAACATAGTCTTTGACACTTTATTCACATTGCTGAAAAGTAGAATGTCAGCTCATTCGAGTTGCAACTGATTCACTTACGAGTTGATGATTCACACAGTCAACAATGTTAATAACTTTGATTTAATCATGTCTTCATTTGCAAGACAAAAAAGAAGATGATCTTGAAGTCAGCAAGAATAAGAAAAAGCAGATCTTTAATGATGTTAAAACATATCTCAATTTTTGAATGTGTGAAAGTCTGTGTTTTTGAATGTTCGAAGCAAACTTTTTGAAAGCTTTTATTTGCAGTCAGAAAACTATCGAAAAGCAGTCAAATTTGATCATCAGAGAAGCTTGAATTGACTTATGATGATATAATAAAGTCGAAAATTGCGCAAAGCAATCAACTAGAAGACTGACTGAAAAAGCTTATAAGAACATCACTTCTCTCTTTGATAATTCAAACAAAAACAGATCTTTGAGTTCTAATACAATCTTACAAAACAGATCAATTGATTCAATCTTTGAACAAGCTTACTTTAAGAATCTCATCTGTCTTCAAGCAGTTTAATTCTTGTAGAAAAGCTAGTCTAGTCTAAACAAGAAGTTCTCTAGTCAGATCATGACACAATTTGAAACTGATCTTGAAGCGAAAAAAGCATTTCAACAGACAGAAGCAGCGAAGACATCTCACAATCTTGCGATTTCAGAGAGCACGTCAGACTCAGACACTTCTCGTCTCGAAGCTGATAAAGCACGTCAACAGACAGAAGCAGCAAAGACATCTCACGATCTTGTCATTTTGCAGAGCACGTCAGACTCGAACACTTCTCATCTCGAGACGAATAAAGCAACAAAGCAGACTAAAACATCTCAAGATGCAGCTTCTTCGAACACATTCTCAGATGATGTGTCAGACGAAGATCAGAAAAACTACATCGACGAGCAGAAGCAAGCAGTGAAACGAATGCTGAAGTGTGAATCAAACAAGTATTATCAAATTCTCGAAGTGAATGATTCGTTCACAAAACAGAAGATCAAAAAAGCATATAAAAAGCTTGCATTGCTTTTACATTCAGACAAGAATAAGTATGAAGATGCTGAAGAAACTTTTAAAAGTAAACAAAGCTTTATTGAGTCGTTTGAAACTATTTTGAAACTCTCACTTTTACTTTATTTCATTGCAGAGCTGACTTCACAACATAGATGTCAACACGACAATCAAAGTTCTCAATGTTGAAATTGAGAAATTTAGCAAGAATGCTTATGAAGACGACGAAAATAACGACAATCACTCAATGAAAGTCGAGCAAAGCGAATCAAAGTCAGATGACTTCTGCAAGCACATCTATGAACAAGCTACATTTTATTTGAGAAAGCTCATGAACGATCTCAATAATAAAGTCGCTCAGCTCGAATTGAGAAAATTGAACGAGCAGATAAAGCAGCGAAATGTCAAGAACAAGCTTTTGAAGAACAATTTAGATGACTTTCTCATTAACATTTTCATGTTCATTGCTAATTTTAAAAACGCGAAGAGATTCAATGAAGCGTTAAAGAAGAATTCAACTGACAATATTGCAAGAGAAAAACTCATCAAGATAAATCAGCATATGAATCTAGTGAATGAGCAGCGAGACTATCTCAGAAACTGACTTATTACAATTTCATCTCACTCAGACACAAATGCAGCAGAATTCAAATCTGAAACAAGCGAAGAGTCATTCAGATCGACTGAAAACATCAAAGTCATCAAAAAAGACGATCAATCTTTCAGCAAAGATGATGTCAAAATCAAAGTCAGCGTCTCAATATCTGATGAGTCAGATGATTGAACATCTTTTGAAAAAGTCGTGATTGTCAGAAGCGCTGACTTTGACTCACGAATCATTGTCAATCGTGAAATCGATATGAACTTGTATTACAATATACATTTCGAAGCGACTTTTGAGAAAGAGATCGCTCGACAATGATTGAACGAGAGAACATATGAAATTGTGAATTCGTCGAATGACATTGCAATTGATGAGTTGAAAATCTGTGAGAGAGTCAAGATCGCTCATATCGCAACAACACTTCGTAAGCGAGTCAAGAAACAGAGTCAGAGTCGTAATAACATTTGTTACTACTTTATCAAGATACGAAGAGAAAGTTACTTGAGCATCAGAACAGCGCTCTCAGAAATGAAGAGAGTCAGTCTCGTCAAACTTAAACGAATTGATGCAGCGTTGAATCATCAAACTGAGATGCTGCTTGAGAAACTGAATCAGTGTCGTGAAAATAATGAACATTCAAACATCGAAGAGAAGCTGATCGATGATGATATCAAAGATATGTCATGATTAGTCTTTGAAGCGACATTCATGAACGAGAATGAGAAAAGCGATGCGAAGAATGAAGACATTGACAACTTAGTGTCTTCAGTGACAGGTCTGAAGCGTGATCCGAAGTCTACAGCATCTTCGATAGACTGATCGCGTCAAGTCAAGTACTCGAGTTCGAGTCAAGTATTCGACCCGAAAAGTGTCGAGTCGAGTTGAAATTTTTTTGAAAAAGTGTCGAGTCGAATTGAGAAGTTAAACTCGAGAACTCGAGTCGAGTTGAGAAGCTTGACTCGACAACTCGACTCGAAAACTCGACTCGACCCGACAAGATATTAGGTAGGTGTAAATAGCTTGGTCGAACAGCCTACATTGTTTCTCTTCATGGCTTTCTATCATGTTTTCCCGTCATGACTCTCTATCAAAGTCAAACGACCTTCATGTTTCTCTTCATGTTCCTCGTCATGTTCCTCGTCATGTTTCTCGCCATGTTCCCCTTCATGTTCCTCTTCATGTTTCCCTTCATGATTTCTCGTCATGACTTCCTACCAAACCTTCCTATCAAACAGCCTTCATGATTTTCCGTCATGGCTTCTCTCTATAACTTTCCTTCATGACTTCTCTTCATGACTTCTCTTCATGACTTCTCTTCATGACTCTCTATTATATAGCCTTCATGTTTCCCGTCATGACTTTCTATCAAAAAGATAATGCAAAAAGATAATGCAAAAGCAAAAAACCGGAAAATTTCTATATTTAGCTCTCTTGACGCCAAGCTCGAGTTCTTGACGAATCGAGTCGAGTTGACTCGATTTCTAGTCGAGTCGAGTCGAGTCGGATCGAGTCGAATTCAAAATGTCAACTCGAAACTCGACTTGACGATCAGTCTAATCTTCGAGCACGAGAAGTGTCTCTGAGAATTCTGAAAATTCTATCGAGTCTGAGCTGTAGAGCTTAATGATCAAGTATTGATAAGTGACAGACGACAGCAAAGACGAAGAGTTAACTTGATGAAGTCGCGAAGAATGTTTAGAATTTTCTGTTTTCTTCAATCAGTTCTTATCAAAGCATACATAGCTAGAATCAGAATCTACATCAATAATAGATTATTGAGATGTAACGAATCATTTTCAGAACAGTCAGCATTACTCGTCGTAGCAAGAATTTGTAGACTTGATATGATTCTAGTGTTTCTAAATAAACAGAAAAATTGAATCTCGATACTCGATTATGGTGAAAGTTTGATCTAGAATCTAAGAGTGCGAATTGATTGAAGCATATCAAGTCTTGACGAAAACATCACTAGCGTTGAGTTCTCGCAGACTTCTACTTTTAGATCTCACATCTGCAAGTTCGAGCATAAACTTCACTCACAACGCTTCATTGCAATCAGAGCTTCTGCTCATGAAACTTCAGACATCAAGTCTGAAACGTCGTCTTGACAAGCTCGATGACGTTTCACGTTCATCAAAGAAGAGAAAGCTCTAATTGCGTCTCTTCTCGACAATACAGCAGTTCGAATCGATTCGTTTCTTATTATCTTCATCGATGATTCGACTTTTCATTCTTGCTCTTGCTCGACATTCACTTCTGACTCTGACATTCACTTCTGACTCTGACATTCATTTCTGACTCTAGCATCTACTTGTAGATATAGATATCGCTGTCTACTAGCTCAAGTCTATTGAGTAAATTGCTCTCATTTTCTAGACTTATAATAAGTAATGACGACTATATACTCTGCACAAAGACAATATACAGTCTTTATGAAAACGCAGTGTGTTTAGCATAATTTTATAGTATCAATTCGACATTTTCATAGAGTTCTTCACATAGAGCTCTTCTAGAAGCTAGATCAGATTGATAATGATCGAAGAAACAGAATTCTATCTAGCTAAACACAACGCAAAATCAAGAATCAGTGCATGTTCATTTCAGCTTGCTATCATACATCATTACAAAAAGACAGTCTTTTAGCGAGACATTTGACTCTAGGCGCGCTATTCGCTCGAAGCACAAGACACACAAACAAAGTTGAAGCTTCCTCGATACTAGTATTCTGCTGGCTTGCTGCTCATATCTCGCATTCGTCTAATAATGTCACAAGCGAATACAGTCAGCTTCTTCTTCGTTAGAATTGTTATGACAGTCAGCAGCTGTTTTCACTCGATAGTTCATCATGTACTTTTCGCAGCTTCAAGTCTGAGTTTGATCGTCATCTTGATCTAAGTGACTCAAATTCAGCTGTTCTTGTTTCTCTAATGAACGAGACATCTGAATGAATTTGAAACTCTCTATATTGTTTCAATTGCTATCTTTCTCGAACCTTACATTCTGCGAATAAAGAAGAGTTTCATCGAGCTGATCATCTTTGCAGTCGAGTTTTGTGAAAACAGTCAAGATAAGCGTCGAACGAGTGTAAATCAAAGAGCCTTGATTGATTGTCTGCATCATGATCAAAAAAAGCGAGTTTGAACGCTAGTTCATATATACTTACATCAACATCAGATGCTTGATTGTCTTTCATCTGAAGAGCAGCAGACTTATGAACACTTTGAAGTGTCAATACAGCATCGACGAGTGCACTGACTAGATAGTAACAGAATAGAGAGGCGAAACAAGTCTTCAAGACGCTGATAGATATCATGTTGATTTATCAGATGAGATGTGAACGTATGACACTTTGCAAAATCAATAGATTAAAAGAATTTGACTCGAGAAGGATTTTTATCGTGACAATATTCGATCACATTCAAGTTTGACTTCTATTGTATTCGATTCTGAAGCTTATGTAGAATTTTCATAAACATTCAGAAAAGACTTTCTGTGAGACATCAAAAAAGAGACTTCTTTTCTACAGAGTTCAGAAGAATGCTCGATTATTATATTCAGAAAGATTCGCGAAAAAGTGTTTCTTTAAGCAGCTATGAATGAGCTTTCAAGTCATCATTTTCAGTTCGCTGCTGATTTCTCGTCAGACATTGTGTTTAGATCAGACATATTCGATTATGATGTCACAACAGACAACACACGAATCGAAAGTGAGGCACAAAGTCGATCGTTGTCGATGATAGAAGAACAGCAACGAGAAGTAATTCACGACGAAGTTTCAAAGATCGCAACGTCAAAGACTACGTCTTTGAGAATCGAAACAATCAGAGACAATCGACATGTCATCTTTCAAGATTCTTGAGTAAAGCAACGACTGTCATCAATACATTCTGCATTTCGTCGACGATCAATTTTCAACAAGACGAGTGATGTTGCTGCTCTGAACGATCAGATCGCAAGAAATGAGAAGATCACATTCACTTACGAGCAGCTATCTCATCGACTTCAGATATTGAAGCAAAATCGCTCTGCTTCTTCAACGAAGCGCGTGATAGAACTTACAAGAACGAATGACTATTTACTGCAAGAGCTGACTTATCACAAAGATACTCAAGCAGCTGATATGAAATTTCACGAGACAGTAGCTGATTTGCATGTGAAACTGAACGATGCGTTGAAGAAAAGATCTCAAAAGCGAGCAGACGCAGAGTCTACTTTACTAAGCTATTGAGATATTGATTTTGATGATGAAAATGTCGAGAATATCGTTTTCTAATAGCTTTCATCTTTATCTCATTTCGTAGAAACGAGCGAGTTCAGCGCTGAAGAAAGACTCGATCTGACTGAAGTATCTGATCTTTGTTACGAGATACATAGTAGATCAAGAGCGTTGAGTCGCGATTTCATTGAGCTAGTCTTCGTTGTTCACTATCAGATCTAGATCTCATCTCAATTCTAAATTGTCAAAACTGATCATAGTTTAGCAGTAAGCGAACTATATAGCTATTCGTAGATGAAACATTAGCTGAAACGTGATAAAAGAGTTCTTTCTCAGACACAGCTTTCTTTAAGCATTCGAAAGTGAATCGCATGACATTCATTTTTGTTTCGCGATCCTGATGACTGAGCTTTTCAATAAGAATTGCGACATTGTTCTGCAATTAGAGACATTCAGAAAAAAGACGACATTCATTTACTGCTTTCGAGAATTCGTTTATTTTCCAAGAATATATATTGTCATTGTGACTTCAAAAAAGAACGGTCAAAGCATCTCTCTATATCTTTATGACAAAAGTTAGAATTCAGCGACACATTGATCGAGAGAAAGTCAGAAAGCGAACAAAAAGTCTCTTCAAAAAGATGAACGAGTTGACACAGATAGCGAATGCAAAGATCTACTTCGTCATGAATCGCAATGAAAGATTTCAAATCTACAAATCGACTGATCAATTCAAGTGATCGTCATCGAAACAAGAAATGATAAATCGCTCAATCGCAAAGATTCGCGCACTGTTTAATATTATGATTCTAGAAGAAGCGTTATCTCATCTCAAGATATAAAGACTTGACGAACTTTGAGTCTGCAAATGACGGGGCAAGAAATCAGAGAAACACTGAAGAAATCAACGACGAACATCTGACGAAGCTCAAGCTTGAAGATGACGATGATTTCATTGATTATCAGCGACGCATTTTCTCTGTTTTCAAGTCTTCAGTTCTGTCGAGATCATCAGCTGAATGAATGTATTTCTCGTCTCGACTTTCATCTTAGATTATGTGCAGATCAAACGTCTATCTGTCATAAAGACTCAGATTGCAATCGTCTCACCTGAATTCTGAAAGTTCTCTGTGAAATAGCTTCATCTCGATTCTCATTCAATTCGATCTATGTTCGACTAACAAAATGTGAGCTGTCTTTTTCGTGCCTCGTATCATATGAAACACATATTGCTGTTCAAGACTAGTGCTACTCGTATATTTGACATCGCACTGTGTGACAATGCTCAAGATTCTTCGATTACACTTCAGAAGATAATGCAATAAAGTGAGATCAGTTCTTTGCGAAGTCTTCGACAAGAAGTTGTTGAAGCAAAGACATCACATTTTGAAACTTCTGAATGAAGCGGCGAGAAGCAAAAACGAGAATCATTGTCAGAATGCATGATTAGTGATTGAAGTTGAGATTCTGAATTAAATTTCACAATCGAGAAGCAATTCTAGATCTTTCAACGTCGTTTTTACGTATTCACTAGCGCATTCTTGTATAATGTGCATTTACATGCTTAGTTGACTTGCGTCTGTGTCTTAAACAGAATTCTAGTTGCGAAAGAATGATTGACAGCGACAGAGACTCAAAGTTGAGATCGAACTGTCTGATTGAATGACTGTCAGCATTTGCAGTGTCTCAAATAGAAATGCGCACAATCTTCTTCATCAGAACGCGCTTTGCTTCACATGTTCTAGATGCTGTCAAAAATGAGCTTCTTGATTTGAAATATGTGTTTTGACTTCGACTGCGTCTCTCTTCTTCTCAACAGTGTAGCACAACATTATTTCTGAATGCTCGCTACTCGTTTCTTACTAAATCTCACTTTTATTGTCTTTGAGATTTCTTCTTTCAATAAATGAAAGTCAAATTACATTCTTCTACTTGACATCAAACTCTCTCATATGTCAATCTCAGTCAATTCTCTCTTTTGCTGTCAGTGTCTTTCTTCGAAGTTCTCTAATCATCACGTCAGCATCGTTGCAGAAAGCATCTGCAACTTTCTGTGAGTCATCAGATTCTTTCTGAACAGAATATGCCTGATTTTCTTCGAGTGCATTTGAAGCAGTTCAGGAACAAGCTTTTTCAAATGATTGAGATGAGAAGACTTCGTCGCAGAATCTTCAAGAATGATGCTGATATTATATTGCAATCGACAGTCTGAGAAAGCAACTTCGAGATCTTTACACTCAGTATCAACATTGGTGCGCAGTCTACAATCAGACTTGAGAAGACGTGAATACTCAGATTCGACGAATCAAATCTATTGATTCAGCTCTCAATATGAAAAGAAATGCGCAGGTGAAAAAGAAAACTCGATATGAAGCAGACAAACAGCAAATGATCATCATTGTCAAATTCATCGATATTCTTCACGCTTCGCGAGTTCTCGATGAGAACGTAAGAATCTGGCTCAAGGCAGAAGCACTGAAGCTTAATCTCTTAATCGCGATGAAGATTGTTGATGCTTCAGTGATGTGATAGACAATTGATAGACATAGAGTGAATAATATAGCATACTGGGGAATCGCGATTGTTAAAACACATCGTATGCATAAAGTAATCACGATCACAGATTAATGAAGCTCATTCTGCTTCGATTCGATCTATCTATATTACAAAATCTCTATGACATAGTAGTAGATAATAAGCAAAGAGATCATGTCTCTAGATACTTTCTTCATCGTAGCTCAATCAGAAAATGAAGTCTCTGACGATCGTATCTCAGAACTTGAAATATCGATTGCTCAGATACTGTTGTTCGTTGATCATATACTCAAAGAAGAAATCGCGATGAGCACTGAGGCGATCGATTCATTTTCAGTTCACGACAGGTTGAATGTTCGCGAAGCGCTCGTAGAAATTGTCTGCGCAACGCTCGCTGTAGCGCTGTCGTTGACTGAGTGATGATTTGAAGAATTTAAGCTGAAGATTTCTCTGTCTTTGTCACGAAGCGCACAGTTTTGCTGTGATGATGAGCGGTAAAATCATGCTGAATTATTCGTTGTTATCAAGTAAGAGATCATCAATCTGAAGAAATTGACAGCGCTTAACAAGTCGTCTGCTTGACAGAGTCAATCTAAAGAGATCTGAGCTATATGATCTCTGAGATTCACTGAGATGAACAAGATGATATCGTCGACGAAAGCATTCAATTGATTCGAAGTGAACACAGTCTTCACGTCGATGTCAACGACGATGTGATGAATCAATGAATTCGAAGACATAGCTTCTGAATCAGATTCTAGTGTTGTTGCTTGCATGCTGACGTTGAAACTTGTTGAGTTTCAGCTCACGTTCAACTCAAACAACAACATCTCAAGCGTGCTATTGACATGACTGCTAAGTAGAATATTAGCTGACTCGATCTGCATGCTATTCACTTACATTTCAGCGATCAACGTCGTCAACAATGTCAATGATTTCAGCTCGTTCATGTCTTCTTTTGCAAGTTAAGATATTGATGTTGTCAAAGTTGACAACATTGAGAAAGAGACTTCTAACTGTTGTCAAATGAAAAGATAGAAATTCTCAAAAATGAAATTTCGAAGAGTCTTGATTTGTGAATGTTCAGAATGCATCTTTTGCAAGATTCTATTCGCAGTCAGAAAAACTCACAGAACGATGCAAGAACTGATGATCATGAGAGTCTGAGTTGACTTATCGATGATTTATAAAAGAGCACATTTTCAAATCAATGATTCAAAAAAATACAACATTACACAAACAAAATTTTCAGAAACAGATCGATTGATTCGATTCTTGAATACATTTACTCGAGCAACATTATCATCTCAAAAGACAAGCAATACTGCTCTTTCGTACGAGAACTGATTTGAAAAGAGAAAAGAGAAAAAAGAAAAATTCTTTCGATTGAATAATGATCGATTTCGAAACGAAAATTTCATCGATCGTAGAAGTCGAAGAAAAGCCGCTGAGTTCGAATCTCAAGCGAGTTGTGATCGACGAAGCGCGTAAACAGACAGAGCAAGCAAAGACGTTTCACAGCCTTTCAACATCAGAGAGCACGTCAAGCTCAGACACTGCTCGCCTTGAAGCTGACAAAGCACGTCGACAGGCAGAAGCGACAAAAGCATTCTTCGACGAGATAAACTTGAAGAAGACATTGAATCAAGACACTGCTCATATCAAAGCGAACAAAGAAAAAGATCGAGCAGAAGAGTCTTTCGAAACAGCTTCTTCAGAATCATTCAAAATCTTCATCGATAAACTCGAAGAGTTTGTCGAGAACGCTCATGAGAATGAAGATCAAAATGACAAATCTGATCCCATGAAAATTGAGCAAAGCGAAGCTTCAAAGTCAGATGATCTTCGTCAGCAGATATATGAAAAAGTCACATCGCATTTGAGAAAGCTCATGAAGAATTTCAAGAACGCTGAAGCGACATCAGAATTGAATAAATTGAACAAGCAGATAAAGAAGCAGAATCTCAAAGACAAGCTCTCAAAGAAAGATCTAAAGAACTTTCTCATTCAGATTCTCACATTCGTCGTCAACTTCGAAATGACGAAAGATTACTATGAATCTTTGCAAAAGAACTCAGCTGACAATATAGCGAGAGAGAAATTAATCAACATCAACAACATTTTGAATCAGTTAAATGAGCGACATGAGTATCTCAGAATCTGACTTATAACTATTTCATCTGAATCAGGCACTAATGAAGCAGAGTTCGAAGCAGCAGAGTCATTCAAAGCAGCAGAATCATTCAGAGCAGCAAAGTCATTTGAAGCAGCAGAGTCATTCGAAACAGCAGAGCTCAAAGTCGTCGATTAAGCTGATCAGACTTTCATCAAAGATGATGTGAAGATCAAAGTCAGCGTTGAAATACTCGATGAATCAGACGACTTAACGTTTCTCGAAAAAGTCGTGATTGTTCGAAAAGCTGAATTTGAGTCGCGAGTCATCGTGAATCGTGAAACAGATGTGAATTCGTATTTTGAGATACACTCTGAGATCGACTTTGAAAAAGAAGTCGTCAAAGAGTGACTGAAAGATGAAATGTACGAAAGCGAAGATCTGTCAAAGAATGCAAAGATCAATCAGATACAAATTCATGAACGAGTCAAAGTCAAGAAAACAGATTGTAAGTCAGCTAATAAAATCGCGCGTACTCGAAGTGAAATTCAATACTACTTAATCAAAGTTCTGAGAACAGATTACGTAAGCATCAGATCGATGCTCTCTGAAATGAAAGAACTTAGCTTTGTCAAACTCAAACGTATCGATGCACAATTGAATCGTCAAAACGAGCAGTTGCTCGCGAAACTTGATCAGTGTCGTGAGAAGAATGAGCACTCGAACATCGGGAAGCAGCTGACGAATGATGATATCGAAAGAATGTCGTGACTGTCGTCGAACGCGATAATCGAGACTAAGAAGAAGAAGAAGAAGAAGAAAGAAGAGAATGAAGATGTGAGAAATATAGTTTCTCAGAGAACAGGTCTGAAGCGCAGTTCAAAGTCGAAGATCGCTTCACGCACGTCGAAGACGTCTTGAATTTTCAAATATTTCATCGTTTGAGCATTATAGCATGTTGTGAAAAAAGATGAGCGAACGGCAGCAAAGATGAAGACGCGAGAATTTCTTGAAATTTGATTTTCTTCAGTCAATCTTTATCAAGTTATAGTAGATTTAGAACAAGAACAATAATAGATCATTGAGATGAAAAGCTTTCATACACATACTTTCGTGATCAAACTGTTGTATCTTCTTTAGCGACAAGTGAAATCACATAGAATGCTTATGTAATATCTCTTTGTTTCGTCTAGAATTTCAGTGTGAAAATTGATTGAAGCTCATCAAGTCTTGACATAAGACTAGCGCTGACTTATTTAATTTTCATATTCAAATTGAGAATACTCTCTCTACAATCGTTTATTGCAATCAAGATTCTTGTTCATGAATTCTCAAACATCAATCTTGAAACATCGTTTTGACGAACTCAAGAGCAAACAGCGTCAATTCAAGAGCAGAAATTGCTTATATGTTGAAGTCAGATCTGAGTCGAAAGATCTCACATGATCACACATGAGCAGACGAAGATATACATCTACAGTATCTGAGCAACAGAAGTATAAGAGAAAGAGTTTTTATATCAATCAGCAACGCGATGCAAAGCGAGCTCGTCGTGTCGTCGCACAATCAACGCACTTGATCGCGACAGCGCTTCAGAGTATTCAAGACGAACAGAAGAAACTCGATGATAGCAACGATTTCGAGACAAGTTGAGAGAGTTTCTCTTTAGATGCAATGCTGACTAGAAACAGTGATTCTATGTCATGAGCTGTAAAAATGAGACACGATTGATGTCGAGTTATTTCGACAGCAAACGAAAAGAGAGCATCAGTCTTCTATTCTCAAAATTCAGATCTGTCACGACTTACGATGTTGATTTCGAAGACATACTGAAGACGCATCGCGTCATAGAGACAGATGACGAAGAACTCAAGAACTGAAGAAAGCTTCAATCATTAATGAGAAGAAAACGCGCATCTGCATCGTCTGAGAATCATGAAATCAAGAATATTCGAGTAACTGTACGACGCAGCTCAAACGAGAATAGCGTTTCTTTCAGTGTGTTTTCAAGAATTTTTCTCGTGAGCAGAGTGAACATCTGTCACACGCTGAAGAAGCACTGAAATCATCAATGAACACATTGAATATCTTCTTATGCAAATCACAATTCTAAAATTGCATCTTCATAGTCAGACTATGTCATTGAATATCATATCAAACTCTTTCTCGATGAAGTCATTCAAAGACTACAAGAACTCGCAAGCTCTAGCAAGAACAAACTTTCGTTTCTCGTATTCTTCGTCAAGCTGAAAGAGACATCGAGCGCGATGAACGTTGCAAAATTACAAAATCTGCACAACGAAGCGAGTGCAATCTACAACATGTTAAGATTGCATCAGGCGATAGATGAGAAGAATGATTTCTACGATAGAATCTGAGTGCTATCGCTTGATATCAACGACGAGATGTGAAGACTTCGATGTCATTGAATTTCTAAGAGTGATCATGAATGTGATATCTATTACTCAAAGATTCTTAGATGTTGAGCAATCGAAGATTCGAGAGTGACTATTGTCTCGAAAGCAAGAGCTTCAATGAGAAATGTTGTGAATCGAATGCGCGATGTGTTATTCAAAGATTTATACGCTGCAATAAACATCTACGAGAAAACTTTCAACTCTCAGCTCTTGAATTTCAAGTTCTATCAGATCAGCTACGACACACGATTTAAATCAGAGAATGACAGTGTTCTTCTGACATCTGATCACTTCTTTGTCGATGAAACGCAGTCTATTGAGTTTGATGCACAGCTTAATACTGCTTTGAGATCTCAAAAGAATCTCGAAATCGACACTGAATCTGTACATGAGTTCATTGAATCAGCACGAGTTGATATCTCGATATCAACTCAACAGTCAAGTCTCTTCAACGTCAAGAACGATAAAGAAGAACTTAGAAAGAAAGAGTGAGAACTAGACAATCTCACGAGAAGCTAGCGATAGCATACATACGTTGATAACATCTAGTATAAACACTTAGTTGCACAGACACTTAATATTTGATTCTTTCGCTAGACGATCATACACAATGAACGAAGCTGCAAAGAATGTGCTTGATGATCTTGCAATTTCATAATTATTATACATTAGATCTATTGTTTTCGATTTGTCAGCTATTCATCTCAATGTTCAAACAGATTATATAGCGAAATGTCATCTTGAAACAACAGTAATACTCAGTTTCATCATGTCGATTAGATTGATTCTTCTGAAATCATCAATAGAGACTCGATAGACTGCGACTCAAGTCGAGACTTCTTGCACGTTTGTGATATCTGATGATCATCAAGCGTTGATCTCTTCAGACTAATATTCGAGATACATGATTTACAAGATCGATTCAGCAAGTTTCTATGAAAAGTCGTCTCAAACGAAGCGTCGAGCTTTTGCTGATTTTCAAATCATTGCATTGTCTGAGAAAATGCACTAATCTTTCATCGCTCTTGCGTAACGCTTTTGACGTAAATGATCACAAGTTCGATCAAATGACAAATCAAAAAGTCAATCTTCTTCTGATATTGATGACATAACAGACACAAATCTAGATTATCTTCATAATGTCTCAAAGTTTCGACGTCAGTGATAAATTCTAAGTTGAATATATCACATCTTGCTAGTAGCTTGATGATCGAATTTTCTGAAAGGCGACATTGTATCGTATCACGACAGTGATATTGATCTTCTTGAAGACGTTTCAAAATGCTTGTCAGCTCGAAATAAAATGCGAAGATGAGCAATGCGTAAAGTGTCTTTGCACAATCTTGATACATTTGTGATACGTGAACACTTTCTCGCAGCTCATTCATGCGATCAGTGTTGTCAATCATCGACTCATCGCTGAATAAGACGAAATTCAGTCGAATGTAGTTTTCTCGCTTTCTCTCATTCACGAAGTTCATGAGTTCATCTCAAATTTTTTGCTCATTGAAGAAAGACATGTAAGATCGTCAAAGTCGAGATACATAGTCGTTGAGAATCACGTGGCGAAAGTCGATAGTTCTGAGAGATGTCGAGATCTTCTGAGCATCTGTGTCAAGAGACACGACGATATTCGAGATCAAAAGAGAAGAATCGTTGCATAAACGTTTCAACAACGCAATTCTGACAGAGTTGTTGTGTTCGCTCATTTCATCATTCTGAATCGATTCGAATGTCTTGATTTGTGCTGATCGATACAGACTGTTTCACGTCAGTCGTGTTTCATCGTACAGCTACGTCAATGTACTCACACAGATGCAGTCGAAGTAGCTCGATCACTGAAAAATCAGTTTCTAAGCTTCTGCAAAGGCGAGACACTCACGCTTCTCATATGCATGATTCATTCTCAACTTTCTTCGAACGAACGTGCGTATATTCTAATCTTTTGTTCAGTCTTTTGCCTTCGAGCACAACACTCAATCTTATCGCATTCTTCTTTTTTTGCGTCAGACTCGTTGTAATTGATGAAAATCATCGAAGAGACATTATCAATCGTAGCGACAATAATATCAACTTTGATGACAAGAATTCTCGATTGATAGTCAAACATGCGATCGTCAATTCTCAAGTACTTCTTCAAACAGTCTTCGAGAGCGTTCGCATCATAATGATCGTTTCTATATCAATTCTTCAAGAAGAGATGAAAACGTTTAATGAAGTTCATTCATTCTTGAGATCATTCGAAGAGTTTTCGAGTCAATGCATCGAAAACGTGAACACATTGAGAAACTGACGTGTCACGTAGAAATAAGATACAGACAATGAGATCTTCTGTTTCATGTTCAAGCCTGACAATTTGTGAAATCTGAACGTGAAGCTTATCAACGCTAGTGTCGAACGCAATATCAAAAAAGTCTTGAATTTGTAATTCACTTTCTATCATACTCTGAATGATTGTCATGATGTCTAGTGAAATAACATCACGCGTATCTTTCTCATCGATAGTTAGAATTCGTTCGTCAGCGAAAAAAGGTTTAAGTCTCACGATGCGATTTTCAGAACGACATAGAAGACAAGTCTCAATATGATATTGACAATTCATAATGAGCATCTCATTCTCGTAGATTCGTACACACACATTACATATGACATGTTCGCAGAAGAGTGTGTTCTTTGACTTTCGACGAAGACATTAAAGACAGATGCTGTTGCTCTGAAGTAGCAGTCACGATATGTCAAGATCACTCACATTCTCTCGATGCACTTATGTCGCAAGCTTGCTCAATGTCATATTCACAAAGTACGTGATCAGATGTCTTTTGATACTTTGCTTCTGATTCTCGACTCACTTCACGATCTCTTTTTTCGCATACGATCGCTCTTTGAATGAGTCAACGAGTGATCTAAGGCATGAGAAATGATAGATGACATCGTATATCGTCTTCAAATCAAAGTTTGAGTTCTGAATCAGCTTGTAACTTGTAAAATGTCAGTGCAGCACTCACGATGCATCTTGAAAGAATAGACGTTCAGCAAGATACTAGAAGCGATGAAACTTGTCATGATGTCGTTCGAAAGATCACGATACATTTCAAATCATAAGAACGAAGTTAGATGATCAAAGTGATCTGAATCAACTTCGTTATCTAGTCGACTTGTCGTAACGAAGTTAAAAGATCGAAAAGCAGAGACTGCTGTCTGCGATATGACAATTTGAAAGAACTTGTTCAGATGCACGATCGAGTAGAGACATCGACAGCGCAATCGAACGTTTTGCATCTCATTCATCTGTCTTCAAAGCAGCTTTTTCAATCGTTGAAAACGTGTCAACGAGAATATTTGCTCGTCTGTCAGATGAAGAATCTTGATGAACGAGTAGAAATCTTTTAGAATCTTTTGATTTAGACTAAATTGCATATCTTGCATTTCGAGTAGATTGTGTGTAGAACTAGCACTCGTCTCGTCATCGCGTTTGACGATTACAACACTCGATCGAGCTTGCTCGAAGAAACTTGATTCTGCTTCGACAATGACTCAAATTTTCAGACGATTCACGACATTTTGAAAGTTGAGAAAGTCGTCGACGAAAATGCACAGTACGTCGTTGAAGAGACAGAATATTCGCGCATGCAGAATGTCATAGACATCGTGCATGATCATGACATTCGCTCATCGGACTGAAAAAGACTCGATTTCATGACAGAATGCGTTTGAGACTGATATAATCGTCGCAGACGAATCACTTTCGACAAAGAGCACTGAATGATCGAAGTAGAGACTTGTATTATCGACTCGCAGAGTGACAATGCTTTCATTAGACTCTTTCTTGACGTGATTTGAAAAAAGCTCTTGAAGAGCTAGGTTTTTGACTTTTCGACCTATAAATAGTAGAACAGAGAGTTGCTGAGTTGTCGAATTAGTCAGCTTTCTCACGATTCTAATCAAGCGATCTGTATTGATCAACGCGATCTCTTTTTCTCTCGTCACGTGTAGTCACTCTGAATGCTTGCAGATGATCATGTTGATTATGCTTACAAAACGATGATTATACAACATAGAGAGATAGAGATCACGACAGGTCTTATATGCTTCTATGATTATTCAAAAGTTGACTTCTCTCAGATATTCTTTTCTGACAGTCTGCAGAATAATCTCTCATTCGATAGTTTGATGATTACTGAGCATGAGCACTTAATCTTAGCTTCAGATATAAATGATAGAAAGTGATTGAATCTTTGTCTTTGACATGATCATGTTCATCTTACGTGATCTAGTGAGAAAAAGAAGCTGTCGACTTTCTCAATTACGTTCATTCATGAGATCTGAATCATGTCTCTTAAAGCAATATATTTTGAAGATACAGCATCGTATTTCGCGAGTAGCACATCTATGAAAAAGACAAAGAAGTCAAAAGTCAATCTTCGCAGCAAGTAACTAAAATCAAACAAAGATTTTTCGTGAGCGCAACAGCGACATTGTAAACAACATTTGCTCTTCTTCTCATTCAAGTCGTCTTTTCTTTTCTTGTGTCGTAAGTACTGACTGCAATTTGACTGTTTCTGTGTTGATTTTCTCGTCGCTGTCAGAGAAAGACGTTTCTGACATACTCTGTGATTGAATCTTAAACTTCTTTGACAGATTATCAAGAACGAGTTGCTTGTGCTGCAGCTCATTGATCGTGCGCTGTAGCTCGTTTCGCAGACTTTTCGCTTCTGACTTTGTACTCTCTCATTCGTGAAGAAGAGTATCAAGATCTATATTGTTCGAAAGATCAATGCTCAAATCTTCTTCGTTCGAAAGCTCAAGCTTGTTGAGAATGTCGATCAATGTCTGAACGATAGCTCGTTCATGCTCAAGACATCTCTCTGTCGCTTCACAGCGAGTCGATTCGTGTTGCAGCGACTGAATCGCAAGAGCATAATTTCTTCTTTCTTCTTCGAAAGTCGCTTGTTGAGTGTCAAGCTGTCTCTGAAGATCGGCTGCGACTTGTTTCGACGACTCTACAAATTTGACATACTCTTCTCGTTCATGACTTAGAATTTGAATACGAAGTTCGTTGAGCTGATTGACGTGATCGATTCGAAACAACTGATCATTCAGAATGTCGTGCTGACTTTGAAGAATGTTGATCTTTCGATAAAGATTCTGATTTGAAAATCATTCAATATCACACGTCGTGCAAATAGATGAATTCATCTGTCACTAATGTCAGCTTCACGACTTCTGAAAAAAGTGAGAAGTCTTTATCACTCGAAACGTCTGATGTTCAAAGCTCACTGCATGATCTTGCGATGTCATGTCTGCGATGATTGAGCTTTGTTCAAGAAAGTAGAAATGAAGAAATAACGAATTGCTGAACTCTATGATCTTTTCAATGAAAGCAGTCATCTCGAGATATACTTCGAAAGATGCAGCGTATAATGAATGCTTCAAATTCTTTGCAACACGTTCTGAGTCTAATGTCTACATCTCGGAAACGAAGTCAGAACTAGTCATCTCAATTGTGATAGTGTGCTGATCAATTCTATTTTGTGATGCTTTTAGAAGCATCAGAGATTCAGATCAAACTTTCAAGAGCATCGAGATTCGAATAGCGCTGAATGACTGATAGAAATACGAAGCATAGATGAGACGTAGACGACATGCGCGACGCGAGAAAACTGACTAGACTTAGAAATATGATTCGTGTGAGATAAGCATTTCTGATGAAAGAATTCTGAATGTTAGAGCTAATGCACAGAATCACACACGTGATACAATGTAGAATTGACGCACGTCAGTTTTCATGACGTCTGTAAAGTTCGATTCGCACGAACTCTTCATACGCTCGCAGTCAGTCGAACAAGGCTCAGTCGCAATCTTTCGTTCGTTATCTCTCATCATTCAAATATTGCTGCTTCGAACAAGCTGATAAGAAAGTCAATCTCAATGAAGCAGTTCCTCATAATTTTTCTCTTTCGTTTCTCGAGATGACATTCATCAAGCAAGAATCTTTGTCTGACGAGCAGTGAGATCAATTCATCAAGAACTTTGAAAACGAACTTGATGCATACTTTTTCAGCTACGAGAACATCACATTGAATCAAGACGAGTCGCTCGCAAACAACACAGTTAACTCGAGCTTTGATTGAGTGATCGATCAAGCGACAGAGAATGTGAAAAGCGATTGAACATTCATGAATTCAGTCGATCAGACGTTTGAGATATCGAAAGATAATGTACCTGATATAAATCTTGATCTCGACAAAATATTGTTAAGACTTGATGAAATTAAAGCACTGTATGAGCACTGTATCTTCTTTAGATGATAATTGCTTACAATATGACAGGCAAGAAGAAAATTCAAGGTATATCGAGTTCAAAAATTCTACAGAAAAACGAAAGTTGATCTTCGTGAAAGACAAATTAGCGATCTTCATCAGCATCTGACTGCACTTCATTCATTCTTTCAAGAAATGAGAGCGATCTTGAAGATGTTAACGCAATACGTTAACTTTCAATGAGAGATCAAAACGCTCATCATTTCGATCAACATGCAACACGACAAAAGCTTCGATCGTGATTGAATGCAGCGTCTGCGTTGAAATACACAGTTGATGTGATCAAGTTTGACAGTGACGAGACTGAGCGAGAAATCAGATCATGTTTGATCTAGAATGCTTTTTCACTGCATGATTATTGATAACTGTCTTTTCACAACTTTGCATTTCAGAAAGATATCTCTTTCATAAATCTAAGAAGTTTTGATGATCTTGTTGCTGAGAGAAAGCGAGCATCTTCAAAGCTTGATGACGTTGACGTAGTGCACATATAGCACATCTGCAAAGCGATAAATGCGTTTATTGTCGCAACACAAAAATAGCATCTGCAATCATTACGTTCTCTATGCAATCGCGTCATGCATCAGAGATTAATCATGCTACATCTCGAGTCATTGAAATACATGAACAATTTCTCTATCTACACAGATTCATCGTGAGAGCGCAATTTCTTCTCTTGTTTATTAGTAGAGCTGTTTCATGATTCTCGAAGATGATCACTCTATCTTCACAATCAACTCTTTGTCAGCGTGAGTATTTGATTTCAAGTCATGCGCGAAGCTGTGTTGTCACAGAATAGTGTCTCTATCGCTTCGACATAAACACATAGAGTTAGTCTCAAGTGCTTTGAGAAAAATGTGACTTCAGAGTGATTTAAAGAATCAATATCTGCATGAGTGATAATTTGCGACGCATCAACAAATTTGCATACAGAGAAAAATTCATTCATCAATTTTCATGAGAGAAAGTACTCAACAAAAGTCATTTCATTTATGCTTAAATCACAAAAGTAGTATACAATGATTGCTCTCATTCAAATTTCGCTAGAAATCTGAAAGAAACGTGCTTCATGTCAATCTATTTCTTATACATCACGTCTAGCTATAATCACGTGAGATGTCTTCATTTCAAGTTAGCGATCAGCTTAACATCTCAAACGTCTTCGAGTCTTGATTGTAAGATGAAGAAGTCGTCTTCGATACGCTAGACTTATCATCATTGCGAGACGTTTCAGAGTCATTCAAAGTTCATTCTAGTAGAAAGAAAGTGTGCTCGTGTAGTAGAGCACGAAATCTTGCTCGTCGAATCTTTCTTGCTGCTTGACGAGAATTCTATTGAATGAAATCGTTGTGAAGCGTGTTCTGTGAACGTGTGAAGAATTTCGAAAATACGATGATGCACATCATCATGAAACTTTGCGTATTAGATCAGAAATACAGAATCTGATTTTTCTGTAGAACAAGAATTTTGAGTTTCAGTCAGCATGATCGCTTCACTGTTCATATGAGGTAAAATATCTTTTTTTCTCTGAGACTCAAGTATCTGTATAGCTAGACTTCGAGAATTCAGCACTCTTTAAATGCTGTTGAATTCATGTCAATCTCTGACTTACGTCTTGAGCATCTCAACATATGACTCTTCTCTCGAATTCTGATCTTCAACTAAGCTTGCGTCGATCAGTCGATCTGTGAAGATCTCAAATTCTGACTCTTCTTTTCTTTTGTTTTAGTCACTGTTGAATTTTTGACTGACAGTTCAAGCTCTGAACTGAGAGTGTTCATTTTTTGCGCGCAAGACTTTGCATGATTTCTGACAGATAAACAAATTCGATTGTTTCAGAAACATTTTTGAATATGACGTTTTCTTGTCGTTCGTTGAGATCAAACATAACTTCGAGATTTAATCACAAACTTGCATTATATTCAATCAATTTTAGAAGATGCTTCTTAAGATCATTCGACACAGACACATTCTCGCCATGTTCGCATTTCGACGTCAAATTCACTCTCTTCTGCGCAAAGATCAGACTACAGTCAAGTGACATTTCATCTTAACAGACTCATCATCAGCAGAACTGCTGCGTCAAGAAGATAAAAATGTCGCACAGTTACAAAACATGTTACAGAAACTATCTGTTTCTGAACGTGAGATTTTCTTCTTCGTTATCATCTTGCTCACGATGAAGATATGTATTGTCGAAAACGATGAGATTCTCTTCTCTTATATTCGAACTGTTCTAGAAATTTTCATTCTTTACTCTCTCACAATCTCTGACTTCATCTGAATGTGTGACAGTCGCGCTGCATACATAGTACGACAGACGAAACTCATGTCAGAGCTTACATTTTTTTTCGTCAAAGTTTTCTTCTTTTCGAATTCTTGTTCAGACAAAGATTGTCTTCGATTAGTCGCGCTGTTTGAGATCATGTCACGTCGCGAACGCTGTCGTGTCAAGATCATCAGAAGTATTGTCGAGTTGATCAATGCTGTGTCGTCAGATTCTTCATTCACGACGTATGATCATGAAAATCATCTTCATCAGCTTAACGTCGTTGCTTTTCTGAAAAACATTAGATCGACGAGTCATTATTGAATTGAAATGACTTACTGCCTTGCTACAGAACAGATCGTGAGCGATGCTTCTTCGAGATACACTGTCGAATGTGACTCATAGAGTTCTCGAAGTCGCTTTCAGATAATCTGTTGTACTTTCAATTCAATGTCACGTTTCTGTTGAAATTGTCACTAAAATGTGCTTCTTTCTGTATCATCTCATTCTTTTGAATCAATGATGCTCGACTCGCGTGAAACGACGTAGTAAATGACGACGACAACGTTGCGTAAAGTAAATGACGAGCTGTCGAATTTGATTCTTTATCATAGACAGAACTAATATAAAGATGTTGAGCTTGTATCTATTCTATGTGCATATGATGTAGTTGCGCAAATGCGTCGCATATACAGTCTAGCGTTCTGCTGACATTGTGAAAGACTGCGATCTGATAACTGAGCAATTTGCTTCATGATCTTTGATGATGAATTGATACTCATTACGCTGCTCAATCTTCGACTTCTGAGATATGCTTGAATGCTGAAGTCGTTCTAGCAAGTTTGCAATGTCGTCTTTTAGAATCTCAAGATGATCGTCTAACTCAGAAACAGTCTTCTTTAAATCTGATCGCAGTTTCTGCAGAGCTTTGATGAAGAATTCACGTTCTTTAGATTTCATCTTCACGAATCTGCATCAATATCAATAGTGAGTCTTCGTAAAAGAAACTGATAAGTTCTTACTGTTCATTGTAGATCGCGCATTCTTCTTTGATACGCTGTCTCTCTGAGATGAGTAATAGAATGACAGCATCAAATGCATTATACAAATAGATTCATATCTGATCGTCACGTCATCATCTTCGATACTTGCAATACTGTAATTCTTGCTTCTTCGCTAGACTTGACTCTTGAAGCTCAGAATGAGCTTCTCTAACGAATTTTGCAAATGTCTTTGTCGATGCTTTTTTTTCTTTATCGTCGACTTCAATTTTGAATGTACTTTGCTCAGACGATGCACGTTCTTTTTCGATTTCAACATCTTGCAAAATCTTCATTGTAAAAATTCATTTGTCAATACGTAAAAGAATCTTATTCTTGAACGATCTGATCTGAGTCTTCTCGATAAGTTGACAAATGACTCTAGTCGTTGAATCGATTTTCGATATTTTGAGCTTGATGTAACTTTGCTCTCGAGCGATTGCTTCATTTCAAGCTGTCATTACTTTCTTACACTCGACTGTCTCGATCATTCGAAGCAATTCTTTCGATCGTTTCAAGTGTTTCGACTCAGATTGTTCGTACTTCGAGCTGATAGCGACGAGATGATCTCGCTTCTCAAGTCAAGCATCTTGAGAGTCTAAATGCGATGAAGACTCTCAGTTTAATCTTCGACTCTTCTTGAGTTCTTCTTGATTTTGATCAGACTCATCATCTGAAATGTCTTCAGATACACGACGCTTTTTAATTCTAAGCTTCTTGTTTGATGACAGAATCATATTTACTATCTGTCGTTCACTTTTTTCTCGACGTTCTAAATCGACTAGACGCTCAAGATAATGATATCGAAGTTGAACATCGTCTATCTGCTTCTCTAATGTGTCTCGATTTGAGGCGAGGCAATCTGCATTGTACATCATGTATATTTCACAGTCAGAATCGTTTTCTTGCTGTCGAGATGACTGCAAATCTTCAGTGATCATAAAGAAAAACACGAAAGAAGTGAAAATTCTCACTTATCTCATTAACTGCGATGAAATCTCGATTTTGATTCTCTCATTCTGTCATGACGTGAATCAATCGCTCTTTGATGATCAACATCATCTCTGAATTTGATATGTCTTCGACAAGAGAGTCATACTGTCAAATGACGATACGTTTGAGATTCACATCAAACAGCGTTCAGTGACTTTGAAAGCAGCATGAAAGAATGATGCGATCGTGATCGCGACTCAATGATCATCGCATCTTCAGATTGAATTGCTGATTGCTGCTCTTAAATGATGCATAGAAGCTGTGTAATATCAAAGTCGTTTTTGATCAATTGAATGAGAATAATAACGACATCAGATTGAAATTAGTGAGTCATTCTCTCTGTTGAAAACGAAAGAAGAAATAACTGATTTCATTTGAATTGACGATCTTCGAGTGTTCATCGTCGTTGACAACGAAGATTTTTCGCGATACTGATATTCACAGCGTTGAATCTCTTGCTTCAGCTTGTCTCGAGTTGAAATTTCAACATTCATTCTAATGATCTCGACATCAATTGTCATGATGAAGCTTTCACAAGAAACAGCAGTCACATTGAACTGACTATCAGATGCTGATGATCGATCAACGATAATGATTTTCTGATCAGAGACGAAAGATTTCTGAAATATTTCTGACATAAGCACTTCTGACTTCAAGTGTGAGCGCAGTGTTAAAGACGATAAATCGTTCATTGATACTGTCTCGCGTGATCTTGTGATCACGTTTGAGAAATTTTGAAGTGAGACATTAGTGATCTCATGATTGAACTGCAGCTGCTTGTGTTTCTTCTTTTGACGCTGCTGTTTCTGTCGAGCTTGCTCTTTGAGTTTCATTGTCACATGTTTCAGACTGTCAAGAAGTATGACATAGTTTTCTCTTGAATTCGACTTCGAGTATGCGAAGAGAAGCTTCACTATCTCGCTCAATGTCTATATACGAGTCAGCTTGAGAATGACTCAGACTGCATAGCGTATCAAAGATGAATCTTTCGACATCTGATTCATTTGTGTCATTGTCAAATGAAGATTGATCTCATGAAAAGAGATACAGAAACACGTGATTGATAATGCGCGCGCGCATTATCAGTCACGTGATATAGATTTCGTACTGTGCAAGACAGAATTTCTTTGAGTCTGATCATCAAATGATGAATCTATGTCGACGAGTTCATAACTTTCTTGTCTGTCTCTGACTTTGTCTCTGTAAATGTATGAATTTTCTAGATCAGATATCAAAGCATGTACTTTGAGAGTTGTAAGATTTCTGCAAAAGTTCACTTCATCGTTGATAAGCTTGAATTTTTATTGAAAGAAGCTGAGCAGAGAACAATAAGTTCATGACTCAGTCTTGACTTCGTCTCAATGCGCAGTCACTTGAAAAGAGAATGTGAAAGAATTGCTGATCGACGAGACAAAAGTCAATGAAATTATGCAAATGTCTATTAATAAAATGCTGATATTGTTCTGAATGTGTTTACTCTGCTATCGCGATCATACGCTTCAGGCAGCTCTATTAGTTATTCACAATGTCTAGCATCACAGCAATTTTTGTGTTTCACTCTCTGCTGTTCTTCTCACGACTTTCTCACTATTAATCTCTTCTTCTGTAACAATCTCTGTCAAGCTCGTCGCAAAGAACGTCGAAAAGAACGACTTGTGCAAGATTCACGCTTTCAAGCGATGATTTTGCATCGCTCTTTCGACTACTAGATCGCTACGAATTCTTTCATCAATCATGAAGAGATTCTATTCTGCTCGACAATCATTTATGAAACTGTCTTGTCACTATCGTTCATATTTTGTTGTATTGAATTGATCTAGAACTCTGATTCAGTTTTTCAGATAACGCTCATCAATTACTGCATCGATTGTGCATCATCTCTGTCTCAGTTCTTATCTTTGCGTCGATCGTATTGCAGTCACTCTTTTTTATTTCACTTTCTAGATAAAAATTCTGAGAATCATGAAGATCAGAACTGAATTTTCGAGCATTCAAAACATGCAAGATCGTGATCGATTTGTGCTTCTTTCTCTCTATAAAATTCTGATCAGTCTCGTTGATTTGATATATCACTGTTTTTTTTGATCACGTATTCTAGAAGTCTGTCATCGATGATTTCTAATTCTAACTTCAGTGTCATCGCAGCAATCAATGCGTCTTCTGAAGCGACTCAAGATAGTCAAAGAACGTCGTTGCATTCATTTATAGCGTCTCTTATCGTTTCAGCATCGACATTCGACGCTGAGATTATTCTTTTCATTTTACTAAAGAATAGACTTACGCAGTTGTAGTGAGTCTTTATCATGTTGAAGTTTACGATCATTGACTAACGAATGTCAGTCAGTCTCGAACATATCTTGTATCTGAAAAACAGCGCGCTGAAGTATTTTCTTTCGAATTATTTTTCTGAATTCTCGTTGTATTTTGAACATCAGAATGAATCATTCTTCAGAAGTTCGATCTTGATGCTTTCTTCTTTCTTCGCTATCTTTGTACACTTCTGAAAATATTTGTTTCTCTAAGTCTAATCATAATTCTCATTCTGATGTCTTTGAATCTTGTTCATGAAAAAAATGCATCAAATGAAGTTCAAGATCTGAATAAACTCAGTTGAGCAAACGTGAAACTGACACACATTAGCTTCTACTGAGCTCATCTGATAATAGTCTTGATCGTGATCATCTTCGTATGTCACACAATATATGCAAAATTAATCGAGTATATTCGTATTCGACAGACGTATCTCGCATCATCAGAGCATCGTCTTCAAGTCTTCGCAAACACTATTCTTGTGACGAATATTCTCAGAAGATTCTTATCTATTTTCGTTCTGACTCGTCTCTACAATGTATTCTCTGACGAAGTACGCGTCATATGAATCAACAGAGATCTTTTCGAGCTATTCAAAAAGATTCTAGAGCGAAAAAAGATAGTCTGCACACTGAAGATCGTGAAGACGAAGCTTATACAATTGACGATGAAATTCACTGATGATCGAAAAGATCATGATCTTACAAAAGTTGAGATGAGCGATTCAAGCCACGCGTATGTTGAAAGTGAATGATCTCTCTGAAAATGATATCTAGGCGAAAAGAATCGCGATTACATGCGTCTTTCAAATTTCAATCTCACCTGAATGTCATCAATATCTTTCGTGAAAACAAAAATTGATACTCTCTATCACTGTTGACAAGAGATGACTCGTTTGAACAACGAGATTGATCAGAATCAGCGAGAGTCAGAAAGATATTTTCTAATGATCTCAGCGTTCATACAATTCAACACTCAAGAGATCATGTATATGACTTGTCAATCTATCGTTCAATGTACGCTCTTATGTTTTAGATCTCAATATCTCGAAGCTTCGTCAGTGAATGTCAAATGAAAAAACTTGTCTAAGAACTGATGAAGTCGATATACATGAACTGTTCTGATCGTTATCTTCATCATCGCACTTATTCTAGCATGATCTGTTTCTGTCGTCTTGACTGATCTCGTATCTCAGATTGCTTATCTTACGACTTTGTTGTCTTGACTGCATTGAATCGACGCGCTTTCGACATGACTGTTTGACTGCATTCAAGATGTTTTACCGCAGTTAATTCTGATCGCACTTATCACGTTGCTGTTATACATACTACACATCATCACAGAACGTTGAGATTTGCTGACGAAGATGATGATCGAGCTTTCTCTACAGAAGTATTATTTCACTTTTTTGTTTATACAAGTCTTTCTGACAATCTCTCTGTCTTCGAGCATCATGATCGTTATTCAAGAAGTACTTCACGATCATGATTCTGTATCGATAATGTTAGTCACAAATCTTCTCAAGACGAGCAACTACTTCTTCTCTTATCTAATGTTGCGATGCTTCTCGATAAGCGCAAGTTCGATTCTTCAAGTGAAACGACTAATCGATTGATATACTCTCGCTTCAATCATGAATACTACGTCGAGACAGAAATGGGAAAAGCAGACAGCTTTGTCTCAGATGCAGTGAGACACTCTTTTCTCAATCTATATCAATCTAGCTTGCATTGATAAGTCGCTCTTGTATCACTCATGTATAATTTTAACATCATGTCAGAGCTTATCTACTCGATCATCGCTTCATTAATTCTCTTGCTCAGTTTCATCATCTTTGATCTTTTTTGAGTGATGTTTCGCTACAACTTGCTCTACGTCACAGTTTCTCAATCTAATACAAGAGATTTACTCTATTCAACGATTCTGAATCAGCTGTTCACGAGTATCTACGTTATGAAGCTCTGCATGATAGATCTGTTCTTCTTAGTGCGCGACAATCATAATAGAGCAATCTGCGTTGATCAAGCTGTGATCATGATTATTGCTACGACGATGACACTTGTCTTTCAATTGGTCTTGAATGACGTCGTTGCTTCACTTCTTCGATTCATGTCTCAGACTGAAATGAGAAAGAAGAAGAAAGAATCGAAGTATCGCGAAACGAAAACAAGTAATCATCTTCGAAGTCTTCTACGAAAATGTTTCGATTGACTTGATCGAACGAGAGAATCAAGTTCTATCAATGAGATCTTCTTCAATATGCATGATGAGATGAAGAATTTTACATCGAACAAACGTGATGATCTTGCTTCGCTGACGTTTCAACATGAATCTCTTCGCATTCAAAGATCTGTGATATAAATTTCAGATGATCGCCTCGAAATCAGTGATGATGAGATATCGCGCATCAAACAACGCTACGACAATGTGAAAATCACTAACGAGCATGCAGATCTAGATGAAAAGAAGAGAATGACAATCACGCAAATCGTCAGTGACTTTTCAGAAGTAGAATCAATGAAGCTTTAAAGCTTTGCTTGTCAGAGTCTAGCGAACAATTCTTTAGTTTTATTTATATGAAGCTTTTTACATTCAAGCAAGATCAAGAACATCGCTACTGTTTCAAAGTTGCATTCACTCTCGACTGAGCTCTAATCTTCTCACTTCTTCTCTTCTCTCGATTAAGCTATTTGTAGAATGTCTTGAAGTATGAATCTTGTTCAAATAGATGAAGATTTCTTTTGTTGATTGATTGCTGAGAGTCTGATGTCGTCTCGTGTAGACGAAAATAGAGCATGCGACTGATATGAAAAATGAACGCATCTGTTGATCAGAGCGTCGCAGCGAAAGATATTACTGATCGACTTGTCAAATGATGTCTACGATCTAAAGCATGCTATCTACATCATCAGTCTCTAATTTTCAAGATACTCTTGATCTAAAGACTTCAGTCAATGAATCTGAAAAATGATCTGAGAGTGTCAATCTTCTTCATGAGTTTCTCATTCTCTAACGTCATTCGCTTATTCTTCTTTCGTAGTCTTTTCAGCTCAACTTGTAGAGTGCAATCTGATGCATCTTTGAGCTACTTCTGTATTCTCTCTCTTTCGTTTGCTCTCAGTATACGATGTGTGATTCAGCAAGGCGAGAAGAGCAGCTGAAGACTTTTCGTCGAAATGAAGATGACGCATGTGATTCTTGAGATTCTTTTGCTTCGAGAAAGATAATTACAAGCTACGTTTGTCGATTGCATGAGAGCAGAACAATAGATTCTTGTTCAGATTGTGTTGTTGATGCATCTCTCTCTCGTGCACATCGCAAGAGTCACGAAGTATGAGATCAAAGAGAGAGAACATAACAATGAGTTATCGACTACTAAAGACAGAGCTGAGATAGTACTGAATGATCGCAGAAGATACATTGCGCTCACATACACTTGATTGTATGAACTTTCATCATTCATCGTTCTCGCATTCTGAATCAAAGAACTCAAGAGAGAATAACATCATGACTTCATATTTGAATGCTCTCGCAAGCATTCAAAAAATGAGATCTTTTATGCATCACAAAAGAGAAGAAAAGCTCAATCTTTTTTTGAAACAAGTCACTTTCTGAACAAGCTGAATTCAGAATAAAAACTTTCTATCAGATCGCTTTCTTGATGCTCGCGACTCTGATAGTCGCAACTTCATTCAACTGCTCATTGATCTTCACTGTGACAGTTAATCTTGAGAAAACGAACTCAATTTCAGCTTCGAGTATTGTCACGAGTGCTTCAGAAGCTGAAAGTACTGCTACGAATGACTCAGACAATTACATGACGATCGCGATGATCAACATGTACGACAAGCAATTGTCTCTCTCTTTTGCTTTGAATGCTGATGACTCGTCTTCGATAGATAATTCTTTGACCACTACACTTTCTGATAATGTCTTCACTCAGTATGCTTTCTCAACTGAATGAGCAGAAAGAATATATGTGGGCTCGAATCTCAATCTCGACGACAGCAAGATTAAAGGCAGCTATACGAATTCATCTGATATCGATGTCAGCTATGTGAATGACTATTCTGTGTCTATAACATGCTTTTTCGAGAATACAGCAGTGTTCGATTGCAACATTGATCTATTCAAGCAGCTAGATATCTCATGCAATGATCAAGTTGACAATTCTGTCTGCTTGAACTTCGCTCAGAACATTCTCAATGAACTCGCTTCATCTTTTTTCGCAGTCTGTGCAGAGGCAGTCTACATCTATTCGAATGACAACGACGTCAATGTTAGCAATCTCAAGAGTATTCTGATTTTCTGTTGCATTGACACGTCATGCAATGCATCTTGACGGCAACCTAAACAAGACAACACATCACATGATGAGCATATGCGTATCAGAGTTATAAAATCACACCTCTCGAGAAGAAGCGTCTCGTCATCATTTCTTTCTTCATTTTTGCGCAGACATCGTCATCGTCATTACTCGTCGCGATATCTTATTCACGAATAGATCGACAATGCAAGTAACACGCTTTCACGCAGTGCATATCAGCAGCTTCTGAGACTTTAACGATGAATGCTCGCTGAGCGAGTCATGTCAACATGAGAAACATCTGACTTATGATGACGAATGAAAATATGTGGTCTGCTTCTGACTTAGAAGAAATCTGATTGAATTCATTGATAATCATCGTTTTGTTTGCCATGTGATGAGAAACCCCCCTAAATACATAGCTTGCTGACATTAACAATAAAGTAATGAGCGAAGTATTTGATTTACTCAATGAGATGATCTCAGCATGTAGAGACCTTTGTACACATGATTATTACGTTGTCTTATTGGGCGAAAATTCAACATCGGGGTTTGAGACATGACTTGAGCTTTAGATGATGTGATGTAGTCTGCAGATGAGGCGTAGTTGATGCTCAGATCTCAAGTGCATTTACGTCATCGTCTGTGTGGATGCAACGGTTTTCAACGCTGTGAATCATACAGCGATCGTAGTTCAGCGACTGAATATCTCTTAGACACTGATTGAATTATTAATCGCAGATGCAGAATGAGAAGAGGTGAGTATTGACCTTCTCAATCTTTCCACATTCTAAAACTAGTTGACAGTGTTCATCGTCGCAGTGATTCAGCAATGGTCTCATCTTGCCCTGAGCAACGTCAACGGTTCGACCATCTTCAACATTCTCGAAGTCTTCTCACTCGACCTTCTTGTTCCATGACGGCGCTATACATATATACGGCGTTGCTATTAGTCCTTGCGACCGTATTTGTGGCCTTCGCGCTGCTGAGTAAGCTAGACAGGGTCTTTGGCGGAGTCTTTATACCAACCTTTGGACTTGGGGGAAGGGAGCAACGATGAATGTCACAAGACAGTGATAATAGGAAGACTGGTGAACCGACTTCCCACGTCGCCTCTCCAGAACAGCCTCAGAACGTTCACTTCGAGACTTCTGCTCTCCTCACTGATGACGGTATTTCACCAGCGACCGTGGTTTGCCATATAAGGGTTGTTCGTCATCACCTTACGTTCCACATTTGTCAGCTCTTCATCGACTTCGCCGCTCTTACCATATCTGAATACGTTCTCTCTCACAGCGCATCTGCTATCGCCGATGCTCTCCACCTCTTCGGCACTGTGTTCGAGACCACAGTACTCTCTTTCGCCATCAAATTAAGGGAGAAATTTATCGCGGTCATGAGCGGCTCACGTGGGCATGGCGGAATCGTCGTCGCCAATACAGTCGGAAAAAATTTGTTATATTTTTGAATACTTTGCCTAATTAGGCTTAGCGGTGGCCGGTTGGGGGGGCAATACGAGTAATTTAGTCGGCGACCTCGCCGACTTTCGAGGGTGAGCCGCTCCAGGGGGGTGAGCCGCTTCAGGGGAGTGAGCCGCTTCAGGGGGGTGAGTCGCTTCAGGGGGGTGAGCCGCTCCAGGGGAGTGAGCCGCTTCAGGGGGGTGAGCCGCTCCAGGGGGGTGAGCCGCTTCAGGGGGTGAGCCGGCTCACTCTTCTTGCAAGTCGAATAGAGACTACTTCAGAAGAATGACAGCAAAGATTATCAGTATCAGGTGTTATTAGGCCAAAGTATAATACACGACGTCGTTGCACAGTGAACACTTCTGCACGATTGTCTTGTATTAGTAAATTCGCCTTCTTTCAATGATGAAAGCCTTACAAGTTGTGCATCGTTGCATTCTTTCAGCTCTTCTCTTCTTTGCTCTGGGATGGCTTTACCTTGTGCTTCAGAACTATTTGCAGTCTTGTTCGCGTTCTCGAAATCTTCGTCTGCTTCTCAGGATTTGCGTTTTTGCTGTTGTTTTTGATCTTGTTCTTTTCATGTTAAATGAAGTTCAGAGAAAAGGTAGTACGCATAATTCTTCAACTAGATCTTGTTAAACAGTGACTTATTGAAGTCAGAAACTAGAGATCTTGATCTTGAAATCAATATTTTACTTCGCTACTCATCAACGTGTATAATCATCTTTCAGATGTGTTGACTTACTAAAGTTCTCAATCGTTGAAAGCTGACTGATGGCAGTGTGTTCAATTATGATGCTGCTTTCATCACTTAATGAGACGAATATGATCTTGAACTCTTCATGATTGCATTATGATTCTTTCGCTCTCACAAGCAGTGCTTTTCACAAGGCACGATCTCTTTACTTCCGTTTAGAAAAGAACTACATTAGCTAACTTACGTTTTAGCTTTAGCTTTCAAAACTATTCTATTTGATTCTGATATTTTTGTGGTGCAAGTTTGTTGAAATACAGCCTTTTGAGTGTTGAATATGTCTGAATTTTCACATGTTCTCGAAACAATCGATTAATAATCGTGAGAATATTCATCTGCTTTTTTACGATTGTCATCTCGGCATTGTGTATTCTGATTGAAGAATGAAAGTTGAAGAGACTTCAGACTCTGCTTCTTGAGATCAATCAATGTTCTCACATTAAACGTGCATCGCTGACGAAAATTAAAAAGGTGTTCGTACTATTTACAACGACGTTCCCTTGTCTCATCGACTTTGTTCGTCAATTTGTCACTAAAATCATTGCACTACGTACAATCAACAATCAGTTATCAATGAGCATTTCCCACATACGTTTTGAGGATAGGCTCTCAACGCGAGAGACTGAGCCGAATAGTAAGAACTGGGACATGAAAGCATACGCAGACGCAATATCTTCAAAGTCACGAACGTGAGTGTCTCTGAAAGAGATGCTTTTGGAATTCGAGCTAGTCAAGCTCAGCAGGACAATGAGAAGCGATGAAAGGCTGGGTGTGAACAGTTACTGAAAGCAGTATCATTGTTGATTCGAGCCTTCGACTTTGGAAAAAGGAAAAAGAAATAAGCAAGGAGCGAAGAAAAGCGGGTATCAAACGAACTTAGCGGACAGTGTTGCAAGTGCAATGGGCCGCTTTGTTTCTGTCGACATCTATATCACTGTGAAATAAACTGACCGTCGGGTCGGGTTTCGGGTTGACATTTTGGATCCGACCCGACCCGACCCGACCCGCCAAGGACCCGAGCTTGGCGTCAAGAGGGCTAAATATAGAAATTTTTCCGGCTTTTGCATTACCTTTTTGCATTACCTTTTTGGTAGAAAGTCATGAAGGGGAAACATGAAGGCCGTTTGGTAGGGGGCCATGACGGGGGCCATGACGAGGGCCATGACGGGAAACATAAAGGGGAACATAAAGGGGAACATAAAGGGGAACATGGAGGGGAACATGGAGGAAAACATGGAGGGGAACATGGAGGGAAACATGGAGGGGAACATGGAGGGGAACATGGAGGGGAACATGAAGGGAAACATGGAGGGAAACATGAAGGGGAACATGGAGGGGAACATGGAGGGGAACATGGAGGGGAACATGACGGGGAAACATGAAGGCCGTTTGACTTTGGTAGGGAGTCATGAAGGGAAAACATGGTAGGAAGCCATGAAGGGGAACCATGTAGGCTGTTCGACCAAGCTATTTACACCTATCTAATATCTTGTCGGGTCGGGTCGGGTTGTCGGGTCGGGTTGTCGGGTCAAGCTTCTCAACCCGACCCGAGTTCTCGGGTCCAACTTCTCAATCCGACTCGACACTTTTCCAAAAAAATTCCAACCCGACCCGACGCGGTCAGTCTACTGTGAAATGTGAACACAAGAAATGCTCGTCTGACTGCGATTAGAAACGAATGTCTCTTTCGATTCTGCAATCAGCGTGTACAAGATCTTTCTTGAAACATCTGTTTGCAACGTGTTGACAATGAAGTTTCTGTGATCTTCTGATTGGTTTCGTTTGAAATCGTATCATGCGAAGTCATTCGCATTCATTTCAACACTCTTTTCCTGATACAGAGATTCATCTTTCTCTTTCTCAAACGTTCGCAAAAGTGACGTGTAGATTGTTAAAGAGTAAACAAAGATTCGAATGATCTATTCTTATCATTCTATTCTACGTGCTTTGAAGATGAGAGAACGTAGAGTACTCGTAAATTAGAAGTTTCCCGCTCTTTCACTGAGTCATCTCAGTATAAATCGAGCTAGTCTTAATCAGGACTATCGGCTGAGTCTAGCGTGATTCAATGAGTACTAGCGTTTAAACCTAATACTAGCGTGTTTCTTCAGGAAATGTGCTAAGGCACAAGGAGCAAGCTCGCTCTTTCTCTCTTCGTATACAAAACTTGTTCAGAATGTTCGAAAATCGTCATTCTTAATGATTATCCCAGACTTGTTCGCAGAATTTCCCAACGCATGAAGACTTACACGCTCATCTGACAGTTTATAGAGTTTGTCAACCTTGTCTTGCATCGACCAATCTCGAACTAATATTTCCTATCTAGATTCGCGTGCGAAACTTGCTCGCAGAGCTTCAAAGCGCGTTCGTACACATTGAATATCAATTATCGAGCCTTTCTACTGAAAATTCTGACTTCTCGAAAGACGAAAGCAGTCAGTGCTCAGCTCAGCTTACTGAAACTGCTATTAAAGATCTTAGATGCTTGCACGCAGACTGCGCGGGCACGAAAAGAACATTATTTACTGCAAAGAAAAATTTATTGCGACATTACACTACTCGTATGTGACTCTTGCTGAACATGAGATATACTGAAGAATAATCGAGAATCGATATTTAGATGTTGAGATCAACGAGAAATGTTCATTCTGCAGCGAGTTCTTCACTCGTCTGCGCACACTGAACAAGCACATTGATAAATGCAATGTGAAGAAGACTCAGAAGAAGAATGACATCTCTTCAACTATGAAGCAATTCTATTTGACTGAGCAGAGAAAGCGCTTGTCTCATAAAGCAAAGAAGCAATTGAATCGTTATTTGAATACAATCGTGAACGTCAAAGATTGGGAAACTTTGGTCTATGAATCGAGAAGAAAGCGTCGCCGATTCAATCAGAATGATAATCTTTCGCAATTCGATGTTCAAGACATTTTGCGCTCTGAGACTCATTCCTCATTCAGGCCAAGAAAGACGGTCAACGACCTTCAAGGTACAGAACTCAGCCATCAAGACGCAGAACACTCTCGAACGCAAACACATGAACACTGAGAGAGCGCAGCTGCAGATATGTTGTTTCGATTTTGTTCAGATCGATCAACACTGAAATATACAAAAAGAACACAATGAGAATACAATAAACATGTTGATTATCGCTGCACGTATGATCATGTCACAATTGCCAAGAGCAATGAAGATGATGAACAAACTTCAAGATACAGAAAACTCTCGGACACAAACGCATGAAGTGTTTTCTAGGCCTAATCAGTGAGAGGGCGCAACTGCGAATATGTTGTTTTCATCTTGGCTAGATTGATCAACACTGACACGTACAAAAAGAACACAATCGAACTGAAATGAAAATGTTGAGCATAGTCGCACGTATATAAACTCATTGCTTCAAGTCATTTGTGATCTGCTAAAGAATGCAGAGCTTCAATCGACCATCGCATCGCGATCTTTTCAAGTCGATTCACAAAGTGATATTTCGAGCGCGTTCATGCAATCAGATACAAGTAAAAACAGTATGTTATGCAGAATTGCTAGAAAAATCACGAATCACTGAAAGTCGAAACAATGCAGACAATATGAATTCTACGCAATGAATGACCGTGTGCGAATTCACAATCGACTCAACGCTTTCTTTCGATTTCACATCTCTCGTACAATTCAATTCTTTGTCGCTCTCAGTCAACAATTCGAAATATCGGTATGATCTTGCAAAACTTGCACACGTCAATTCTTCTTCTCTTTCACTTGATAGTTCAGAATTTCAATACGATCTTGCGACACTTGCACAAGTCAATCTTTCTTCTCTTTCACTTGATACTTCAGAATTTCAATACGATCTTGCGACACTTGCACAAGTCAATCTTTCTTCTCTTTCATTTGATAATTCAGAATGTTCATACGATCTTGCAACACTTGCAAACGTCAACTTATCTTCTCTCTCAAATGATAATTCAGAACTCAGATTTCACCTGACAACGCGCACATCAGGTAACTCGTCGCCTTTGCTTTCACAAATGCTCTCGACCATCGTATAGAATTAGATATTAGAATAGCTTAGTGAGTCACTATGATAAGTAGGTTCAGCGCTGAACTAATTTCAACCCCTTTAGTGATGTGTATTGATCATTCATTTTGTAAAAGTTGGCTCGAGACAGTTGAATTTTCTTCTATAATTCGAACTGAAACTAAGTCTGTCGAATCGATCGAGTTCTCGAGTGAGACAGTGTATGACGGGAGAATACGTATTACACTGTATGTAAGGCGTCGTGAGTGAATCTAGATCTTGTAAGTCAGGACACAAATCGATCAGTCGAGATCATCTTATTGTAGATGTTCAATTCAATTAGAATCGGCTGAGATGCTTCGTCGAGATTAGAGTCAACGCAGATCTTCAAGTTCTCACTCTTCTTGAGATCTGCTATCTCAAATCTCGCCTTTGCAAGCCATGATTCAAACAGAGGTAGGATTTCCTTGACTTTCGAGCTCGTCAGCGAAGTCCATTGTAGATGATTCTCTTTCGACTCAGCCGTCGACATGACGATCTCGTAGATGCGAGGTTGATGGAAATTGCAACTGGCGAAGACAGTTGGGCAATGGCGAAATGGAAATTCAGCCCCTCACATTGGTGACACGGGTGACTCGTGCTCAGTGTCATATGATTTTAATTTTATTGAAGCATCCCACTAATTAAAACAATCCAATTGGCAGAGCTTCTGAACTAGCTGCGAACTTTGACTCTATCCCTCGTGTAGTGCATTCGGGCGATGTCTGCGTTGAGCTTGAAAGACTTCAGCCACCATGATTAAGCCTACCCTTGCCTACTCGGTTTCGCAGCATGGCTCATGATTGGCTGGTGAGACCCCTTCGGCACCTGATCATCCTCGTAAATAATGCCTGAAGCGAAACAAAAGTTAGCAAGGACTGCCTTTATAGACATGAACACGAAAAACTTCGTCCATTTCCGCTTCTAGATCTGAAGGAGAGCCGATGCTGCTTTACCCTGAGCCGGGGGTGAGCATTCCTGAGCACTCCCTGAGCACTCCGGAAAATATGGGAAATCTTCGAGTCGATACGTGAATAGCGTTCATCCCTTTTCTAGGTTCGAAAAGTACAATAAAAACGTTCTTTTGATGATACTATCGCCGATAGCTGGTCAATAAGCTCAGTTTAGAGCCGACTTAAAGGGCAACGAGAGGCTGGTAGGTCAAGAACGCTGACTTTGTCTACAGCCAATACGCCATCTATTACTCCTAGGGTTGAAGACTTTTGCCAGCCACCATGACGTTCTATTCTCACGTCGGACGCGAATGTGCTGAACAAACAAGCACATGAGACAGAAGAGACAACGACAAAAACTTCTATTCGAAGCAAGCGTGCTAGAAAAACAAGAGCAAGAGCAAACAATACGACAGCAAAAGCTGATATTCGACGCAAGGGTGTTGAAGAAGGAAGAGCAAGAGCAAAAGACAAAATGTCAAAAGCTCATGCAAGACGCAATCGCGATCAAAGAGCAAATGGAAAGCCAAGAACAACAATGGCAAAGGTTAGTCTCAGACGCAAATGCAATTGAAGGGCAAGAGCGAAAGCAAGAGAAACAACGGCAAAAGCTAGACTTAGATGCAAATGTGCCTCCCACTATCCATAGAGCACAATGGTATTCTATGGGAAAGTGGGCGACAACGATATCATTCTTCTGCAAAATCGTGCCAGTGTATTGCAGTCGTTGCCATGAAGTACTAACTCTGATCGAGAATTTCCCAAGCCCGTTTATACTTCAGTACTATGTTCTGCCAGTGTGAGAGTGCCTATGCAACTGAGCCTGAATGGGTGAAATCATTGCTTGCTTATGTCTACCAATCAGCTCATACGATCATGAGAGGTCCTCCCTCGTTTTTTTAGACAGGCCCATGCTGCCTAACACTACGGCACTCGCGACTGTGCTTCCTTTCATGTTGCAAAGAGAACGGTGTACCATTTTCACTGTCCGTCCGATCCAATCGCCGTTTTTTGTTCAAGCAGACAGAATCCTCATTGACGACGAGACCTTCGGAAGTTGTACTAGTTGCAATTGGTAATAGAGACGCCTTAGAAGATGTCAAAGTTGCTCTCAAGACAGAAGTACTTGGTTGTACGAAGCTGTAAAAAAGAACCACCAATTAGTCAGTTCGATGTTAACGTAGCAATACGAAGAACAATATACCTCCTCGTGTCTATTCTGAAATTATGCTCCCACTGAGACATCGTAAGGCGTTGACACATTGACACGATGTCTTTCTCTTGCCGCTTTCGCCGCAGGAATTTACTTTCACTGATCTGTGTCTTATCATGTTCCCATACCTCAAATAAGCTACAATTGCTTAGTATACATTAACTGGAAAAGAGCCATTCGTTGTACCAGAAACACGAGTCTTCAATCTGAGTTCAGATCGATGAGCTGTAGAATTCGATTAATCAATTCTAATGTTTTGATAGACGAGTATTGTTTTTTACAACTGAACTTTCACACGTTCATCTATGAACCTTTCGATAAGTGCTTCATCTGCAATCTGAATTATTCGTGAATAAGTTATCAACGTGTAAGAGTTATACCTATAATCGAAAGATTCTCTCTGCGAATCTTATGAATCAATCAATCACCACGTAAGAATCTAGGTTTTGAATCGAAAGAGTCGTCAAGTATGCCTACAAAAAAGAAAGAAATCGTGTCTTCTGACTTAAGCAGCAACGACCCACTATCTTGAGCAAGAGTCTCAGAACTGATAATAGGCATGCTGTAGTTGTTTCTCGTACTGTTTGATCTGTGCTGCCTAATTCGCATAGAAAAGTGCATCATGAAGTGATAGAAGATCATCTTACATATAAGTCTCGCTATGTTTCCTCTCGAGATCAGCTTTGGCATTTGACCTGTAGCACGGCTAGAATCTGCGTCTGAAGACCGTCAATTGACAAGAATCTTACAGATTCCGCGACTTTTAGTCTAACGTGACGCCTTTCTTGACAAGGGCCTGCAGAATTTCACGACTTCTAATTCAGTGCGATGAACCAAGCGATTTTAGAGATGCTGATGTAAGATTCCGTGCACGTCTTTACACGCTCATTCTCGAATCAACGTCGCTTCGTGAAAAAGAGGCAAACAGAATCTTTCATGCGAACTATGAATCAGTCAGACTTTCACACGTTCTTTGACCGTATGCGCAAGCGAGCAGCTTTCCCTGACAAACGCTTCTACGCCAGGCCATCAACGCCGATCTATCCCTTTGAATTCGATGAAACACTGTGTGTGCCTGAGCTGACAGACATATTAAGTGCTTTCTCGTCATCGCCTTCTTTCAAAGCTGCAAGAAGAATTTCTGCGTCTTGAATGATGAAGAAAGACAATGTGCTGCATACACGAATCATGAGAAGAGCTATGAAACACATGAAATTTCCCCTCGCTCACGCATTAAAGATCACTACAGAGCTTTTTAACCTCTTTCTACAGCATATTTGACTCGATCGCTGCAAAGAAAGAATTCGATGAAGTCGTCTCTTTTTTTCTTTTCAGTACTCATGTGTTTTCTCTTTGCATATCTTCTGATATTCTGTAAGTCTATTTGCTGATTCGAAGAACATGACTTTAGACTGAACGACACAATAGTCAGTGCACAGTCAATAATTCGTGCTCATAACGTAGTATATTATAGTAAGAAGAGCACAGAAGTCGAAGCAGCGTCGTTGAAACAATTTCTTTAGTTTTGTAACATTCTGATTATTGTCAAAGCTAATACATTTGCTATTTGAACTTTTCAAATACGTTCGTCTTCGAAAACAACTGCTTTCTAATGACTCAAAGTCTCGAAGTTCTTAGAATTGTCACAATTGAAGACAAGTAGATGACTCATTTCTCGAAATGTTATAAAAATCTTTATTCATTTCGATCATGAAGCGCGTCACAAAAATCTTATAACTTCAGATCTTAGTATCATTCAAATCTTGATCAAATTTCCTGAGATTCAGCTTCTCTTGATTCTTTAAAGCTCAAGATATTTCGAAGAATCGAAAATTTGAAGATTCATTCTTACTCTCAAGATAGTAATTCATTACATAAGTAAGACTTGCGTCTGCTATTTGAAACTTATCGTCTACGCAATTCAATTCAGAGTAGACGTCGATTTTTACTTCTGCATCTGTTCAAGTCATTAAATCATAATCTCTTGTCAAAAGAGATGAACTGTTTTTGACTGTTGATAGAGCGTATTCATGTGTAAGAACTAGATAAAATCATAGAAGAGAGATAAGAGAAGTTTTTAAAATGTCATGAAACGACATTATGATCTAGTTCTGTCTCAAGTCGTTAAATATTTAATGCGTTGATCAACAAATCTCACGACTTTTATACTCTCAATAGTAATCAGTTTCGACTCATCTGAGAGTCTATTCTGAAGCTCTGAAAGAAGAATAATGAAATTCAATTCTGTGATCTTCGCATCATGTTCTGATAATGTGAATGCAGATGAGAATACTTTACATAGTTTGCTGAGAGAATAGAATTTCTTAGGCAAAATTATGTTTGTAAGACATCGAAGAGATAATCAGATCTGACTGTTTGATTTAGAGCATTCAAAAGCAACGCGAAGAAACGATATCATGAGACTTCATTTATGAATGCTTTCATGAGCATCTCGAATATGATGAGAGACTGAATCAAGAGAGCGTTGTCGCTATCAAATCTGAATGTCATCAATTTTCGACGTTGTCAGCTGTGAATGCTGTCATTTCGTTCGTCGTTTAATAACGCAGCTGATTTCGAACATCTTGATTTAGTCTCTTGCAATTATTTCATGAGACTTTGTCTTTGACACGCAATACGAACTGAACAGAAACTAAGTATTAACGACTTTGACAGCTTCTCAAAGCATCATTTAAAGATGACAAGAGTGATGAATGAACGACAACTTCAAGAAAAGTTTCGCAAACGAAAGACAAATGTGTTCAAGAAAGTAAATGAGCTGACGTAAATGACAGAGTCAAAGATACACATAATTATTCAGCATAATGATAAATATCATACATATAAATCGACAGAGAAAATCAATTGATCTTCGTTCGAAGAATTAGTGAATCACATCAAGTTCATCTTGAAACATCATTGAACGTAATAGAAAAAACATCAAACGAGCATCAGTCGTTCTGCAGATTTTCAGATCTCTATTTCGAAGATAGCGAGAACAATGCGTCAGTCAGTTGTGAAGAAAGATCAGAATGCGAGTTGTTTCGTTGTTGAATGACAAGTCTTGCATGCGATTCAGACAAAGTCATGTGTGCAAGAAGAGTGAGCACGCATGAGATTTTCTGTGCTATTATTGCTCGAGTATCTTATAGATTGATACTGAAGAGTGTGAATGAAGAGAGAGTCGTTGAAGGCAAGCAGACATTGAATTCAGTGATTCTTGTCAATCACATTTTCTTCTGAGCTACTATATGTACAGACGCATTCAGCAAACATGACAAATATGTGCACTTACGTGTTTTCTTCGTCTCTTTATGCAGCATATGTGACTAACAGTTGAAAGTGCTATTTCTTGAGAAGAATGAGAATCATCGTATAGAAGCAACATCTAATTTCTCATCATGAGTTTTAACTTATGCTTTTCAAAACTTTGAGTCGTCATAATCTATTGTTGTACAATGTACTTAATGTCGATTCATGCTTTTACTTACGTGTTGATGAAGATGAAAGCGTTTGCTGTTATTCTTCGCTCGCTCTCTGTCATGTCGCGTTGAATTTGGCTAGTCTCTGATCGTCGTAGATTACATTAAGCTCTTTCTGTTTCTTGACGAACAATCTTCAAGAGTGCATAGTCAGAAGACGCTCAAGGCGTGATTGAGTCAATCTCATAGTATAAATCATTGTCGACAGTTGAAGAAAGCTTTCAAAGTCGTCAGCAATCACTTCTTCGAATGTATGCTTTGAAGAAGTGCATCTCGTAGTACTCACCTTCTTTAGCAAGATTCATGAATGACTGCGAAACTCAAGTTCACACAAAAGCATGTCGTTTCAGAGAAAGCTGATCAGTGAGAACCTGTTTCAGAATCTTTGAAGTCAAGTCGCTGATTGCAGAACTCATCGATAAATATGTAATATTTGAGACGCGTCAAGCGCTGATCACAGTGAGAATCTTCTCGTAGTGTTCAGAAGTACTTTGACAAGTCTTCGTTTTTTAAGATTCGGAAGAGACTGTAATCAGAAACTAACGAGACTAGAGAATATGTGAGAATTTCAGAAGATCTCACATAGACAGCGATGAGTTTGTTGACAGATTGTTAACGTGGTTGCATTGATATGCGACTAGCTTACAGTTAGTGCGAAAAAGTCTTCGGCACCTTTTTTTTTACCCCGCCATCGCAATTACTCTCTCATAGACATTTGCATATCACATCTTCAAAATCAGCTGAAGAACATCAAATTTTGAGCTACTAATTCAGTAGAGAGAGAGCTAAAATCCCTTCAATTTTGAAGTTTTAATGTTTAGTATGCCAGCCCTTCGCCTTGATTACAGCTGCACATCTGCGAGGCATACTGAAAATTAACCCCTCTATTACCTTCTTTCGTATGTTCGCTCAGACCCTCTGTAAAATCTGAAACAGCTGAGTTTCAGCTTCGTCGCCTTTACTCTGTAGCGAATTCAAATCCGGATAGACTTTATAGGAAATAGTCACCTATCAATGTATAGAATCATCTCAGATAAGGCAAATTCTTGTATACTTGATATATGCTGAAGATATCTGAGCATGAAAGAATTCAGTCGAGATATCATGAAGCACGCAGCAAAAGAAACCATACGAGAACTGTCACAAGAGCGCTTACAGACTCGCTGCTTCCTTCAATATGCGATTGAGAAATGACAGAAGCATGCACTAGCGACGAGTTCAGCTGTGATAATCGACTTTTTATGAGAAAGTGATATATTCAATAGAGTTTCATTATTGCGTGATCACTGACTTCAAAGAGCAGCTGGGAAAGAGAATGATGCAGTGGTAAGGAAGCTGCTGACGGCAAACGTCGACGTCAACGTCGCTGCTGCTGATAGTTATGGTGATCGGACGACATTGCAGACGGTCGCTGAGCATGAGGCTGTGATGATGGTTCTACGAGCGGCTGCAGAGCCTCAATAATGCTACCTATCGCCTCATTCATCGTCATGATGTGTAATCACTTTATATATTGTCTTATCAAATTCTTTTAGTTTCTAGAAGATGTGTCAAAGATGACAATACAATGTTTCTCTGCATTCTTTGACTTTCTTTCTAAATATTTTTGTAAGACAATGGTCGATCTTGTGCCTTCGCAAACAATTGATTGTACTCATGTGCAGCGATTTCACCTGATCATGCTTCTCGAAACGAAGATACAGCTGCAGTATTCAGTAGCGCTCACTTAGCGAGAATTCGAGATATCTACTCATCTTCTGTTTCTCTATGATCTTTGTATGAATTGAGTGTCAGTCGTTAATCATCAGAGAAAATGCGAATGAACATATTTCTGTAGCGCAGAGCTTCACTAGTTCCGGCATAGTCTCTATTTATCGCACTAGAGCGAGATGCTATTTCAACAATTAGAAGTATGAACAATGTCTACTGAACATATTCTTGCTCGCTGAAGTACATATCTGTGTTCAATGCCTAGTGATATTGAAAGATTTGATAAAGACTATTCACGACGATGATTCATTTAGAAAGTTCAGCGAGATATCTGTGCGGTATGCCGACGCTCTATCGGCCTTGAGAAATGTAGCAGTCAACGTCAATGATCAATTCGAAGGATTTCAGTCGTATAGTCTGAGCCTCGTTGATGATCATGTTCAACAGAGTCAAGAAGTGTGAGCAATTCTACATCTTCTTAATTGCAAACTGAAAGAATACGATCGAAAGCGACGAGCTGTCATCAACTGGTTTTTGAGAATCTTGCTGTCATCATCAATGTTAACTGCATGAGTTCTACAAGCAGAAATTCGATTAACGACATGAAAAATAAAACCCAGCAAGTTGCCAGATTCAACTTCATATCTAAATTGAGATAGAACAAGAAGCTAATCACATTTCATCACTGCGTAACCTTTATTTTTGTGAAGCGCGTTGAATTGAACTGTTATATTAGCATTTCTTGAGTGACGTTCCCTTGCGCCCCCATTTTCTGCATCATCGGCTTCTTGCTTTAGAGTGCACAACGCATATAACAACAACGTTTTAATTAGATGTCATCATGTCAAGATGCACTGATAATTGTATCTCTTCATATTCTAATGATCTATCGAAAGTCAGCAAAGGCACTTCATATATGACTCTTCTTACAAGTAAATCGCTTTACCACGAATTCATCGCATTTATGCAACGACGTCATCGTCCGGGCCTCACACAGTTCAGACAAGTTTCACTATTTAGTCGATCTTTCATAAGATATCGATGTATCATAAAAAGTCCGTGTCGATGCAGAAATATCATCATCGATCATTTGACGAAACCAGCTAAAACTGACTACAAGCTCACCAAGCTAGCATCAGCCAAAAATATCTGTTTAGCCGAGCTCCTAGCTCACAAGCTCTAATAGTCACTCACCAACAACTAATAGCTAGCTACAAGCGCTTGTATCTTTTGGTGACAGTCATTTGCTCAAAAGACATCAATTGCTCAAAAGATATAATGCGCAATACATGTTCGCTTTTCGTACGTTTCTACATTCAAGATTCGTATGTAATCAAATAAATCATTTGATGAATTGATTATTTAAGTAGCTATTTAACCATCTATTTAAACATGAAGGATGCTTAGTAGGGAACCATGTAGAAAGCCATGAAGGGTGCTTGATAGGAAAACATGAAGGGTGCTTGGTAGGGAAACATGGAGGGCGCTTGGTAGGGAAACATGAAGGGCGCTTGGTAGGGTGCTTGGTAGGGAAACATGGAGGGCGCTTGGTAGGGAAACATGGAGGGCGCTTGGTAGGGAAACATGGAGGGTGCTTGGTAGGGAGCCATGTAGGGAGCCATGTAGGGAGCCATGTAGAAAGCATTGTTTGACCCGTGTTATGCGCCCGATCGACGCGTATTTTGAAGCATGTAGAATGTTTGGTAGAGCGTTTGATAGAAAGCTCAGTCGATAGCTCAATAGGTAGCTCAGTAGGAAGGTCGATAGAAAGGTTGATAGAAAGGTTGATAGAAAGGTCGGTAGAAAGATCAGTAGGAAGGTCGGTCGGAAGGTCAGTAGAAAGCTCACTAGATGACTCGATCGAAAGGTCAGTAGAAAGGTCGGTCGGAAGGTCAGTAGAAAGCTCAGTGGAAAGCTCAGTAGAAAGCATTGTTTGAAGCACTGTTTGACTCGTGTTATGCGCTTGATCGACGCGTCTTTTGAAGCATGTTTTGAAGCGAGTAGACTGACTAGTAGGCGAACGAGTAGATAGCTGAGTTGATAGCTGAGTTGATAGCTGAACATGTTGATATTTTGATTGTTGTTGTTCTAGAAAGTAGGAACTATGAAGGGAAAAAGAAGGTGAAAACTTCGAACTTTCTAGCGTCAGCTCTATAGAGCTCGGAGCGAAGATTATCGAGTAGGTAGCTGAGCATGTAGAATGACGAGTAGATAGGAAGTCATGTAGGAAGCATTGTTTGAAGCACTGTTTGACGTGTTTTATGCGCTCGATCGACGCGTTTGATAGAGAGTAGGATGAAGAGTAGGTAGGCGAGTAGGGTAAAGAGTAGGTGGGCGAGTAGATAGGCGAGTAGGGTGGAGAGTAGGTGAGCGAGTAGGTAGGCTAGTAGGGTGAAGAGTAGGTGAGCGAGTAGGTAGGCGAGTAGGATGAAGAGTAGGTGGGCGAGTAGATAGGCGAGTAGGATGGAGAGTAGGTGGGCGAGTAGGTAGGCGAGTAGGGTGAAGAGTAGGTGGGCGAGTAGGGTGAAGAGTAGGTGAGCGAGTAGGTAGGTGAGTAGGATGAAGAGTAGGTGGGCGAGTAGGTAGGCGAGTAGGATGAAGAGTAGGTGGGCGAGTAGGTAGGCGAGTAGGGTGAAGAGTAGATGAGCGAGTAGGTAGGCGAGTAGGGTGAAGAGTAGTGCTAAATCAGCTAAATCAGCTTGTAGCTGATCTATGTAGCATGTAAGCTAATCAACGATGCAAACTCAGCTGACAGCTAGCTTGTAGCAAACGTCTCATCTAGTAGCTAGCATATGCGCCTCGAGCGCATTAGTATTGAATGAACCCTGCTCACTAGCTCACAAGCTATCTAAGCTCTTTGTCGAAACGCCGATGATGCTGCCAACTGATACCATCAAACACATTTTTTAAAGTATTGTAATAGATAACTTACTGAACGTTTCTTTATCATGTCAATCTCTCTGATGTCTTCTTTCAAAATCATACCGAGATTGAGACGATCTACGGAACTTCAGATCCTGTACCTTGCATTGGATAACTCATTAGCTTTGTGACCTGTGAGAATGGCCACCTCCAAAACTACATGTCATCTAATGTGACATAAGCCTGTTGGAAATGTTGGAAACAGGGAACGGTACTGTTACCCCTGTGGTTAGTAATCTCCGCATTGATCCGGCGCTAGTGGATGGGTATTTACCCTTCGCCCACTTCTTCCTTCATCCGTATGTTCAATCTACTAGATAGTTCAATATATATCTACACGCCTATCTGCCCTCTTGTCCTCGTATATCAAGAGGTTATGAGCCCGGGTTAGCGCTATTACCGCTACCGCAAAAAATAACAAAGGGCAGAAGCATCGAACTCGCTGTCACCAAAATCGGTGGATATTTCCCCTATCGACCTCCATCCCCTCCATACCTCAACCACCATACAACAATGGAAGGTTCGGATAATTATCGGTTTCCTAAGCTAAAGGGGAGCGAGAATTACGAGTCATGGAAGGTAGATATAACCAGTACCCTGAAAGCCAAAGGTCTCTGGTGGGTCACCTCGGGGAAGCTGGAGAAACCGGTAATCCCGGATTCTGAATCCAAGACAGCAGCCAAAAAGGAGTACGCCAGTACTATCCTTAATTGGGAAGACAAGAACGACAGGGCCTGCGGTGTGATTACCTTCAGCATCGAACAGGGACCTAGGGTACATATAGTCAAAATAGAAGACGCCATCAAGATGTGGTCTATCCTGAAGACTCAATATGAGCAGTCGAACTTGACCACTCTATATCTGGCGACCAAAGAACTCACTCAATCGAAACAATCGGATTTCAAATCCATACAGGACTATGCTGACTCGCTCAAGCGAGCTGTCATCAAGTGTTCAGACATCGGTAATGCAGTAGCATCCTGAATGCTTAGCAATCTCTTTCTTCTAGGTCTCAACGAAAGTCTAGAACCGTACATCTTCGGCTTGATACAGAGCGCCAAGGTCAACAAAACCGGCTTATTCATAGAGGATATGACCATCGCTCTAGTCGACCACGATAAGAGATCAAACGATGAGGAGGGTTTCAGTTCCAAGAGCATGGTAGCTCAGTTTGGTGGCAAGAAGTCAAAATTCAAGAACTTTCGGAAGGGCTCGGATAAACAATGTTTTCATTGCGAGCAATCGGGTCACAGGCAAGAGAATTGCTGGTATCTATATTCTAAGCTTCGTTCAGAAGGATGAAAGCCTAGTCAGGAAAAGAAGGACCTGGCCATCGACTTCGAAGCCAGAATAGTCAGAACTATGAAGGTCTCCTTCGTCTGTCGAGCAGGCAGCCGTACCAACGCCTGGTGGATAGACACCGGAGCTGAGGATCATGTCTGCTATGACGAGAACTTGTTCGATAAACAGTCATACCGGGAGGTCACCGGTAACAGCATTGTTACTGCAAATAATGAAGCAGTAGCCATTGTCGGAAAAGGTTCGGTTATGATCGACATTTTGCTGAACGATCAATCAATCAAAATCCGGCTGACCGATGTTTACCACTGTTCAGAACTACACTATAATTTGATGTCAGTCGGTCAGGTGGAAGCCAAAGGGTATACGTGTAGTATAAAGAACGGCAGATTCTGGTTTATGAATTCAAAGGGTGCCGTCGCCCTCACTGGCTCGAGAAATGAAGGGGGAGCCTATTTCGTGGATACATCATCCATCCCCCCAAAATCAGTCATCCTGGCAAGCAGTTCAGGATCAGCCAAGGCGTCATGACGTCAATGACATAAACGGTTAGCTCATCTGAATATGGCAGACGTCAAACGCCTGGCCAACATGAGCATCGGCATCGATGTGGATTCGGCAAATAGCCTAGAAAACAAGGAATCCCCAGAAATGGTATGTGGGGCCTGTGCCATAGGCAAGCAACATAGAACGTCAAGCCGAAAACCCCACACCAGAGCCATCAAAGTAGGTGAGCTAGTACATACGGATCTCGCCGGCGGTGGTAAGATACCTAAGATCGATGGAGGATCTAGATATGTGACTACTATGATTGATGACTACAGCGAACATACGACCACCTACCTACTAGAACGAAAATCCGAACTAAAAGGCGTACTTCGGGATTATCTGGAATTGATGAAGACTCGGGGCACTCCGGTTCATCGACTGCGTTCAGATAATGGAGGTGAGTATGCTGATCATCAAATCATTGAATTGCTCAAAGAGCATGAGGTCAAATGGGAGCCGACGGCATCATATAACTCGAGTCAAAATGGGGTTGCAGAGCGATGTTTTTGCACTCTTTTTGAACGAACTCGCGCTATACTGACTAGCGCCAAATTGCCGATAAGGCTATGAGGGGAGGCAATAATGACTGTCACCTACCTGAAGAACAGGAGTCCTACCACTGCGTTGGACAATATAACTCCCTATGAGGCATGGCATGGCAAGAAGCCTGACCTTAGCTACCTACATACGTTTGGATGCATAGCCTATCACCATGTGGAGGGAGCTCGTCGAAAGCTCGATGACAAGAGCTTAAAATGTCAGTTTTTGGGCTACGAGGGAGCCAACCAGTTCCGCTTGTGGAACGGTAAGAAGGTACTAATATCTAGTCATATTCAATGGGACGAGGTAGTCATCGAAGCCGAGGGGTATGATGAAGACCTTTCGGTACTATTCTTCGATGACCAAACCGAAGATGAACCTTCCCCGTCAAAACCTTCCCCGATAATAAGCACTGAAAATGCGGAGATCGCGAAAATTCTCGACGATTATTCAGCAAGAACTTCATCTGCTACTTCGGAACGTACAACCGTACCTGAAACACCAGCCGCTCCACAGAAAGCTAGGAGCAGGCCATCAGAACTAGAATCAAGCGAGTCAGGTAGCTCAAGCGATTCTGATGCTTCGAGCGGACGTCTCAAACGGGCTATCGCTGGACCTGTTGATTACAGGGCTCTCAACGACCTCTGGGCCAAAGGTCATAATCGGGGCTTTGCCAGTCGAGCAAACCGAGTTCAAATTGAATCGGATACTTCACAAACAGTGGAGCAAGCGAGAGCTAGTCCCGATTGGGAACAGTGGAAGCTCGCATTCAGGAGTGAGCTGAACGCTCACACCAAAAATGACACCTTTACCCTGGAGACACCTTCGCCAAATCGGCGAATACTGCCGACGCGCTGGGTAACTACCATTAAGCGAGGACCAAAAGGGGAGGTGATCAAATACAAAGCTAGATGAGTGTGTAAAGGATTTCGCCAGGAACAGGGAATTGACTACGATGAGACCTTTGCTTCGGTGGTCAGAGTCACAATCATCAAAATGCTTCTAGCATTGGCGGCCAAATATGACTACGAAGTCGAACAAATGAACGTCGTCACCGCTTTTCTAGAAGCACACCTAAAAGAAGAGGTCTGGGTGCAGCAACCGTCGGGGTTTGAGCAAAAAGGATCAAATGGAACCTTTTTGGCCTGTCGCCTAAACAAGGCCCTATATGGACTAAAACAGGCATCTCGGGAATGGTATGCAATCCTGAAAGTTTATCTCATCTTCATCGGCTATCAAAGGGTAGAAATTGACCATTCAGTGTTCATCCATGATAATGACATCATTATCGCTATCTATGTGGACGATTTACTCATTCTAGGACCAAATATATTCGATATCGAAGCTCTGAAGCTGCAATTTGCAGAGCGCTTTCAAATGAAAGATCTTGACTCAATCGGGTGGTACCTAGGAATGCACATAACTCGTGATAGGGCCGAACGAACTCTTTGGATCAACCAAAGCATCTATATCAAGCGAGTCATCGAGCTCCTGGGCATGAGCAATTGCAGCCCAACTAAAACATCGATGCACCATCGGTGCCAGCTCAAGAAGAATGTCTATCTGAAGACCAAGGAGTGGGTCGAGTATCAGGTTACCCTCGACGAAATAGAGGGCTATCAGTCCATCATCGGAACTCTGATGTGGATAGCCTGTCAAACTCGGCCAGACATTGCCTATGCAGTAGGCAAATGCAGCAGATATGCGGCGAATCCTACCCCCGATCATGACCTAGCTGTCAAACAAATCATTCGTTATCTAGCCGAAACTGCTCAGCTGGGGCTTCGATATGAACCTTCCAAAATGGAGGGAGTCGGGGGAGCTGAATTCTTTGAATATACCGATTCAGCCCATGCGGATTGCTTGAATTCTCGAAGGTTCACCTCCGGCTATATGTTTTTCCTATGGAATGGACCAATTAGCTGGAGCTCCAAACGTCAGCAATGCGTTAGTACGTCATCTGCTGAAGCTGAATACGTCGGCGAATGTAATGCAGCCAAGGAATTGACCTTCCTGGTTCAAGCATTGAAAGAGGTGGGGTATGATGGTTCAGATACGAATCCAACTACCATTTTAGCTGACAACCAAGCGGCTATAAAAATGGGTAGCAATCCCGTCAATCACCCCCGGGCTAAGCACATTGATACGTCGTATCACTATGTTCGGAACAAGGTAGAAGAGGGAGCAATCAAATTGGAATATATACCCACCGATCAAATGGTGGCTGACGGTCTGACCAAGCCCCTGGAGTCAGGCAAATTCCTGAGGTTCAGGTCAGTCATGGGACTAGCTTCAAGGAATGAGGCTACCCCCGCCGAGCATGACGCCGGCGAGTAAAAGAGCATGGATATACAGTCAGTAGAGGGCCTGGATAGCTTCATATAGAGCTCCAATTCCTAAGAGGGAGTGTTGGAAATGTTGGAAACAGGGAACGGTACTGTTACCCCTGTGGTTAGTAATCTCCGCATTGATCCGGCGCTAGTGGATGGGTATTTACCCTTCGCCCACTTCTTCCTTCATCCGTATGTTCAACCTACTAGATAGTTCAATATATATCTACATGCCTATCTGCCCTCTTGTCCTCGTATACCAAGAAAGCCATGGTTGGTCTAAGAACGGGTACCTGCTTAGAGGGGGAAGTAAGGGGGTTTGACGGTCTCCCATAATTCTTAATCAATAACGCTGGGAACGCCCTCCTTGCTAGAAAAGATCATGTGGCGCACTTCACCCACCAATTCCTAAACTCAACACTTATGCACGTATGAGCCGTCATTAAGTGATGATCTCTAGTGTTAGGAACAAGAAGGAACGGAATCGGTGGAGGACCTAGACGATCTGTCTTAGTCCTCGCATTCGTGCATGAAATGTTATCCTCGCCGGTTATTCAATGCCAGAAAGGGAAAAGTCTATGCAGAGGATACGACTGCGGCGCGCAGACGGTGATGGAGTCGGTTGAGCTCTTGGAAGACATATATCGGTTCATCCGCTCAGTTAGAACCTCGTACTTTACCTCCTCATCAGTATTACAGTCCAGATCAAAGCCTGGTCCCAGCTTTCCTCACAAGATAACATCTCATAAGCCTTACCACTTGCCTAAAAGATTTTTGCCCTTCGGTATTGCTCCATCACGAAGACAATGGCAACAACAGAAATTGCTCCAAAGCCATCTGTCTCTCCGCAGCCACCAGTTACACCTCCCATCAGCCCTACGTCTCCGCCTTTTCCGCAGTCCATTGCGGTCGACGATCTCAAGAGATTGGTAGTAGGGCTGATCAAGGAAGCCCAAAAGGCGGAGTCCACAGATAAAGTTCAAGCCTCAGCCTCCGTAGCTGAGAAAGATGTTCCGCCTGCGGGATCGGGAGCTCGCGCTTCGAGACTGGAGTATAAGATCGTTGACGAGCGGTATTCTTCCCCAACTTCAGGCTCATGTGGTCAAGCTAAATACAGTGCAGCTGGAACGATAAGACAGGTCAGTATGAGACTGTGAAGTCTTCACCTTCGCGAGAAGTGAACTGACTGAACGAGTACGTCTTTGTCGCTCGCGCACGAATCGGTAAGTATATCGATATGGGTAAGAACCTTGATTGCTGAGAGACATTAGACAAAAACGCTTCGAATTCAGTGTTTTATATTGACATCAAATCGAACAAATTGCAAGACATTCTGAGAAAGATTCTGCAACACGTTCACGACGTCTCTCTTAGAGAGGACAAACCTGCGATATGGCTTTCTGTCTTTTTTTGCATCAATTTCCAACTTAGACTCATTTCGTAGGTCGAGCGAAATCTCATATATCACTACCTTTCAGAATTGAAAGCGTATCGAAACAAATTGAGCGACGACGTTGGTCAAGATGCTGAAGAGCTAAAGCATCTCAACCTACTGGTGAACTTCATTAAGAGCAAATACGCCTCGACGATCAGTCGTCTGATTTCGCTTCTGAAGAATGATGAAATTACATACGACCTGCTTTGAATTCTCTTCAAGCCGAACACGATCGTATATATCATCTGTCTTGACATCGAAAAACCCTTATGCTTCCGATTTGACATGAGCGAAGAGAAGACGACGGCGAACAGGGTGACATATTTTCACATGGAGTGTCGATATCTCGATTCCGACGGACTTGTCTTTGGCGAAGTCTCGACTGCACTTGGCGTTGGAAAATTTGCCGGTGTCAAGCGGATCGTCACTCTTGACGCATTTCCCCTTGAATATCATCCGCGCAGAAGCGAGATGAGGGCCAGTCTTATAGAACGGGGTCGGCGGTTTGTTTCCTTGTTGGGCGTGCAGTATCTTCAGTACCACGGAAACGCCTTTTTTATGGAGAAGGGGGAGGTGGTTGAAGTTCCTGTCAAGAGTCGAATCATGGTCGATGCTGCTTTCTTCCGTGAGAACAACTCGAACTACGTCAGACCACGTATCAGCGAATTGATCGAGAGACACCCGTTGAGTGCTGGATGGTACAATTTCGAGCCTGAAAAGTTGGTCAAGAGCAATGACGCGAAGCCAAGTCAGATGAACGAGGACGCTTTGCTTCTTTGCAGCTCAACCGTGCGCGGGTGGAGCTTTGGCAATAAATTATGGCGTGAGCTTTTTCTCTCTCTCGCGGGACAATGACACGATGCGATAACGAGCTGACAATCTTCAAAGTTGAGTTTGCAGTGAATGATATTGTCAACATCGTTTGAAATTCATCGTCTTTTGCCAATCTGGCGATTCTCTTTCAGAAAAATAACCTTGTTCTAGCTCTCGCTAAAGCTCATCTTGGCGAAACATCCGACCATACGTTTGACGACTTCGTGGTGGGAAAGGGGCGGGGTCTGATTATGCTTTTACAGTAATGTGTTCAACATCTGTTCGGATGTTCATGTACTGACGTACGGTGCAGTGGTTCTTCTGAGGTCGGTAAGACTTTGATCGTCGAAGGACTGTCGAAGCATCTGAAACGGTCACTTTACGCGGTATGCGCTCTTTCCGTTCGATGCTGTAGGGTATACTGACCGTTCAGGTGTCTGTCAGAGAGCTGAGTCATGACTCGAAGACGCTGAAAGATCAATTATCTCACATCTCTCAGCTTGCTCATCACTGGAAAGCGCTTGTGCTTCTGAATGAAGCAGATGTGTTTGTGCAGACGCGCTTCATCGACAGTCATCAAAACGCTCGGGTCTCGGTCTTTCTTCGAAAGCTCGAGTACAATCAAGAGATTATGTTTCTCACAATCAATCGAGTCAGGGACTTCGATGACGCAATCCAGAGCAGAATCACTCTGGCTGTGAGGTACGACTCCTTGAGTCTCGACACAAGAAAGCAAGTCTGGATAAGCTTCTTGAAAAAGGCGGTAACGGCCAATGGAGCGACGAAATATGATCCCAAAGACCTCGACGGATTGGCGAGGAAGAATCTCAACGGTCGGCAGGTTAGATCTTCATTGTCAAAACCAGTCAAATCCGTTAATGCTGATCATTGGTTCATCACAGATCAAAAACATGGTTGCTGCGACTCATGCGTTAGCCGTGTATCACAACATCAAGGTGTCTATGTCCCATTTGGAATTGGTCATCAATTTGAACGCGGAATTTGAATCTGATTTCGGTGGTGCTGGTCAAGCTTTCAGCAAGTTCTCTTACCTCTAGCTCTTACTGTCGCAAACACGTGCATCATAGTTTTGGGAGGGTTTCGATAGGATGTGGATATTCGGGCTTGAGTGTCAATGGGGTTGGCCGGATGCGAGTCTATGGCGGAACAGCTTCATAATATGGCACGGCGAGACTAGTGCGTGTAGATAGATTGATATACCTCCCAAGAAACAGATGGCAAGACGCTCACACGAATGAAAGATAGTAGTAGTGGTGGATGGTGATGTTAGTAATGGTAGTGACTTCGCTCCTTGCCTGAAACGAGCGTGTATATATAGATCTATAGATAGCTTGTGAAATAAACACGCAACACCACCTCACTCATCCCACTGTAGCTTCACCTCACTTATCCCACTGTAGCTTGACTATCAAATTCGGTATCCAGCTCATCTAGCTCATCCAGATCATCGTCCCCTCTATAGCCACCGCCCTGACCCTCAGGAAAATCATCGTCTGACTCAATGGAGTTGATCACATGGCCCTTGGTTGCAGGCCTAGGCCTAGGCCTTGGGGTGTTTGATCTGTAGGTAGTTGGGGCCAGCGAACCTCTTGCAGAAACGTTCGAGAGATACCTAGAGCCAGTGATACTTTCAGCTTGCTTTTGCTTCTTTTCACGCCCAAATTGGCCGACAGAACGAACGAGTGAACGGCCAATTCCAGGCATAATCCCCAGCTTCTCCATTTATGTTCGAAAGTATCATCCTTCCACCCGTGCACGTCTCTTGTAGTATAGCCCTTGTCTAAAAGCTTGTTCTTTGCGTCCTCCAGGGTGTCCTCATCACGGGGGTGTAGTTTGGGCTTGATCCATTCAATGTATTCAGCCACGTCGCCGTCAACCGGGCTGCTACCGCGGAGAGGCGGAGAGGTGGCAAATGTAGTGGAGGAACGAGAACGAGAGGGCTGGCGATAGAACACCGACTCCCTTCGCTCTAAGGTCTTTCTGACGTGTAGCTCAGCTTCTAATTGAGAGGTTCGAATGCTTGATAGAGGGGGAGGTGCCATAGGCTGAACGGGTGGAGGTAATACGTAGGTAGTTGGAGGCTGGCCCCAGCCTGGAGCATAGCTTGCTGGCGGCGGTGGGCCAAATGGTATAGCTTCATCTTTTTGCTGTCGTCTCTTCTTTCTCTCGCTTTTTACCCTTGCTTCCTCCCACCTCTTCCTCATCGTCGCCGGCGGCTTCTCTTTATCTAGTCGTTTTGAGACGTCCAGCTTGATACTTCCCCACCAGAGCGCCGCATCGTCAGCACTCAGTGGATAGTGTATTCTCTTCTCATTGACCCAGCAATGCTGGCCGTTATTATCACATGTACGCTTGTGACACTCCCAGCGTTCTAGGATCTCTTGAGTTGAAGCTGCCTCAGGATCCGTTGCATTCGACTCCTCCAAGGCAGCAAGCTGACGGTTTGTGGGATTATTCCGACTCGCTACTCCAGAACTGAGGCTGCTCACACCAGCCCCAGTGCCAGAACCGGTGATAGGAAGGGCGACGGCGACTGGCTGTGAGGAAGGGGCAGCAGCGATTGCGTCACCTGTTGGAGTAGGGGCCTAATGTAAGAGTAATTCTACCTTGAGTTCATGCTTATTGGCCTTGAAGAATTCATCTAATTGACCCTCAATAAGGTCCCAATTACTGGTGTCATCAATGGACTGCGGATATCGCCTCGTTACCGCCAGCTTCTCATAGAATGGAGTCGCCGTTACAGAGACCCGGTAAGCAGGAAGCCTACGCTCAAGAGCGTACTTACTGGCCTTCTCTTGGTGTTCTTTGAAGACTCGCCTCAGTGAGAATGGTTCTAAGCCATTGATGTCATAGCTCTTCAGCTCACCGCATATAATGGTCGCTTTTTTTATCCAGAACGATAGAATGCGTACTTGGTAAGGCACCGTCACATGCTCATCCTCAGCAAAATATGCTAAAGCCTCATCAGCAGCAGCCTGAGTAGCAGCGGCCTTAGCGGCCTCTTCAGCAGTAGCCAGTTCAGCTTGCTTAGCTTCAGCAGCCTCAGCGGCCTCAGCGGCCTCAGCGGCCTCAGCGGCCTCAGCGGCCTCAGCGGCCTCAGCAGCAGCAAAATCAGCTCGCCTAGCTTTAGTAGCAGCAGCTGCTGCTACTAAACGCTCAAAATCCTCATCCTCATCCTCATCCTCAGCGGATAATCCCCTCCACAAACTTAAGCGACACCTCAATGGCGATGGCGTCATCAGACCAAGAGCACTTCCAGCCCGCGTCTTCATAAGCTCGCCAAAGCTCTCTTGAGCTGTAAGAGATCCAGGATACGAAGGAGGAGGTCCCATACTTGAGTACGGCTGAGATGGAAGCGGTGGCAAAGATCCAAGGCTAGAATGGGAGTCACCCAGCTGGGATCCATTCAGCTGCCTACTAGGACTAGGTGAGGCTTGACGCCTAGGATTTTTGCCACCCTTACGAGGGACAGTCAGCTTCAGGCGTACTGGCGTCTCAGCAGGAGCTGAATTATCGACCCTCAAATGGCTCGGAGTCTGCTCCAAGCGAGGCTGGGATAGCCTCACCCGCTGAGCAGGTGAGGGAGCTACAGGAGCGACGTCATCGGCATCAGTGCCTCTCAGCAGTGTAGACGACGTTCGTTTCCTAGGAGGGGGCTTCTTGGGCGACGGCTTCTTGCTTCGACCGTTTCCAGGCTTTGAAGGCATTTTGGGGTGCGACGACGACTACACCTCTACAAGAGCTGGGAATGGGCGGTCTACATACTACACCATGGCCAGGCCCTGGCTCAGCTTCAATTTTGCCCGATTAGGGCACTAATGCAGGCCTACTGCATGAACAACTCATGATATCCCATTCTACTTGACGTTGGTGGTTGCCCCGCCCAAATAAGGTGTGCGGGCCATCAATTTAGCGTCAGCCGAGGAGCCTCAATGGTTTGGAAATCTACTGTAAGAACAACAACAACAACAACCTTCCTATCTACCTACCAACCTACCAACTTATCAACCTATCTACCTACCTACCTTCCTACCCACTTATCTATCTACATGGATCAGAATACTCGAGCCACTAAGGCTAAAGGACATGGTGTATCAAACGTAACAGAGATACAAAACAGGTCGATAGTACGATGGGAGGAGACACCGCCTAAAGACCGGCAAGGCGGTGAGACTGAAAAAGCATCAGAAGATTTTCAACGTCTTCAGGATTCGACTTCATCTGCTCCTACCGATGCACCCGGTGTCGGTGGAGCTGGTACCGGTGGAGCTGGTACCGGTGGAGCTGGTACCGGTGGAGCTGCTACTGGTGGAGCTAGTACCGGTGGAGAAGGTACCGAGCGAGCTAGCGGTAAAGGTGGAGATGCTTGCAGTGGATTTGGTAAAGGTGGATTTGGTACTGGTAAATTTGGTACGGGTGGAAATGGTACGGGTGGAGTTGATGGTGAAGATGGTAGCGCTGAAGATGGTAGCGCTGGAGATGGTAGCGCTGGAGACGGTGAAGCTGAAGATGGTAACGATGGAGCTGGTACCCGTGAACCTGGTATCTGTGTACCAGGTACCAATGGACCAGCTGGCCCTGAACCAGGTGTCGGTGGTACCGGTGGAGTTGGTACCGGTGGAGCTGGTACCGGTGGAGCTGGTACCGGTGGAGCTGGTACCGGTGGTAAAGGTACTTTGGGGGGTAAAGGTGGTACCGCTAAAGCCGGAAGTGCTACCAGTGGAGGCGCTACCGGTGGAGACGCTACCGGTGGAAGCGCTACCGGTGGACTTGCTGGCCGTATAATCACTACCGATGGAGACGCTCTCGGTGGAGGCATCGTTCGATTCGTTCCCTCTTTCCTCACGGCGGGAGGTCTTCCCTTTCGCGGTATTCCTCCCGGGCAATAGACCTCAGAAACTTCTCGTTCAACGACTCCGTTTGGTCCGCAAAGGCAGAGACTCCTCGACAATCGAATGTTGCCGACGCAATGGTTGAGGTGAAACTCAAATGATTTTTCTGGTCCGCCGTCTACTCCAGTTCTCCAGTGGTTGGAACTGTCCGTGTGCATTTAATCAAGTTTTCAATGACAATCTAGATTTATATGGTAGTCTTGTAGAAGCGAACCTGACAATAGCATACAATGAGAGGGATATGAGAGCACTTGAGAGGGGCTTCCGAGAATAGTAAGAGTGCACTGACCGTATGATCTACGATCTCGGCGGGCAGTCGAGCTGACGAGGATAGGTGGACCTCCTCGCCGAACAATGTACTCACTCATCAAAGGTATGCGCCCTGTGGAGCTTAGGATCACGCATCTACTCTGCAATCTTCGTTGACGATATTGACAAAGCCCACCTGCGCGCCGGGGAGACGACAGGTGCTGTTCGTCATGCCCTGCGAGCGCGCAACTGGTCTCACCCAATGCGGTCGGACAGTACAACTTGTTATAATCGTGGTGGCGCTTAAACGCGCTTGTGAGAGACTTTTATCCATTAGGATGAGATATTGAGTGCTGCTTCGCCATAGACACTGTGGATATAAGACGGTCTGAAAAACATTCCTTCGATTTTGACAGCGACTTAAGTCTTGCCAAAAGAAGCAGCGTTTGGCATTGTGAATTGGATGCCAAAAATGAAACTGATAATCTCGCGTCGTTCAAGTTACCTTACCCAAATCCTGGAGCCAAGTCACATGACAATAGTTTTTGCGAGCACGCAATAAATTATTTGTCACGCAGTTCAAAATCTCTGAAAAGGGTTGATCCAATTCCGAAACCTCCGACCCGAGTTTAATACTGTAGGACTGTAGGACGTAGATCCCACTCTCTTCGCAAGGCCCTGCACTGCCCCTGCGCGCCACAGCACTTTAAATAACACTCTAGACAATGAATCCTTGAAATTTACCGGTCAATACCGTTAGACTGCCTTTATATTCCAAGCCCCAAAACAATGTGTGGCAAGACCTCGTGAAGTGGCTTTGAGACCATCACGTATCGGACGCGATTTCACCTGCACACAGAATATCCGCGTTCAAGCAGCTATGTTTTCTTCCAGCTCACCTTGTATTCATAGCACCTTCTTGTCCGTCTTTTGCCAAGGATCCTTAAGATCTCCATTTCTCTTTATCCAATGTTGAACCTTTTCGATCTTGAGGCTGCTCGAGAAGAGGTGGAATGACGATGATAGCGTGAAGGGGATGGACGGTCGCTGCTGCTTCGCGATCACTTTCACGGATAACCTGCTCAACTCGATCACGGGATGGTGCGACATTGGGAGAGATCGGGCGATCAAACGGGGAGGTGGTAGGTTCGGTGGTAGGAGGACTCAAGCAAGCGTGTGTCTTTGGCTGTTCCCTCGGGTGGGAGCTTTGGAGGTGTACGGTATCAATCTCAGACTTCATGCTCGTAGCTCTGGTAGAACCGCCAGTTTCGTCAGTTTTTTCTTCGTCATCCTCAACAACGAGAGGGTCATCTGAAGTATGTCAGAAGAAATCCCGGGTGCTGGTTCAAAAATGCACTGGGGGGCACACCTTGACTGTCACCAACTTCATTGGATCGACTTAAACTTGTATTCTCTCTTTGCTGGAATTTTTGCCCAAAGGGATATTTGAAAACAGGCCGAGGAGCCGATTGAGCCAATGATAGAAACCGACGATGTTCGGCAGAGTCGCTCATGTCATCGTCGATACTGTCTGTTTTGTCAATCACGATCGAGTCTTTCTAAAGTCATTAGACGCGCCTACAGCGACTGGGACCTGCGCACTGACCTGCACGCCGGGCCTTCTCCAATTTATGCACATCTTCCCCACCCTCGTTCAAATCTGCACTGTTTGCTGTACGCATAAAGGAATCTCGAATGTCGGTGACGCCTGTGGTTGTTTCAGGCTCGGCGTCCGTAAAGTGTGTTGGGTTTCATATCGCAATAGGCGATTGGAGAGAGTAGGGGATAATGTTGTTTGTACTGCAGCTCGCTCCTTTGTTTCCTTTCTTTTCCCCTCAACCGGAGTGATGAGGCTCGATATTTTTGAAGCAGATTTGTGTATCGTGTGTCGATAAGAGAAGGGTAGTAGGGAGTGAAGGAGAAGGATCAGAGATGGAATCTTCTGTCTTTTCGCGAAGGATGAAACATCTAGATAGGCGCCATCTGTCAGTACTAAGATCTGCGAGCGGGGGTTTCAAGGGACGTACCTAGCTTCTGAGCCTGCCCCAGAAGTCCCTGGAGTGCTGAGGGAGCAGTGCCTCTCGCCTTGCTCAGAAGTTGAGCCGTCGCTTCCAGAGTGGACGCTGCTGCTGTTGTCGGTATTCGCACCCTTGTCCCCACCTAGTCTCAAGCCCGATTGTTGCGACTCTTGTGCTCCTCCTCCGGCACCGAGCAGAAGGATGGAAAGCTTTCGTCTTCCTCTCCACCGCCTCCACCGCGGCCGCCACTGAGATCGAGTCCGTTGGAGCTGTTATTAAAGGCCCATCAAAATTAAAGACGGCGAACATTACCTCTGGCGTATAATTCAGTGCCTTTGAGATCTGGTGCCTGCTTGTAGGGTAGATTGAGAGGATCCTTCGACGACGGGCCAGTCAAGTCAAGGACTTCAATCAGGTCGTAGTCGTCGAGTCGTCGAGCCTATCCGCCACTGCGTCCAGGAACCGTAGGGACATTCCTCTCTCCACAGACGACGAGAACATCACCAATCGACGCCATCGATGGTCTTTGGCCAGCCAAATCGGCTTTGTCCGGGGATTGGTACAATTGAACGGAATCCAAGTCGATCAAGGGCACTGTGTGTCTCAGGTGCCGAAAAAGGAGCCGTGTGTAGAGTTTGAAGTTGGAAATCCAAGACGCTCAGAACGGGGCGAGACAAGGATCATACGCGCTTCTGAGTCGTACCCACAGCAACGCACGGTAGTTTTCCGTAACTAAAGCGGCCTCTTTACAGCGTCTGAAAAGCGTCAATAGCTCAGGAGCTATGTTGCCGTTTCTGGTCTCTAATCCTCTCGCTCTTCTTTGTCTGAGTTGGCAGTTCCAAGGCTACCGATAATTCATTAACTATCTCGCTCGTTACATCTTTCCAGCTACAATCTGAATTTAAAGCGTGGATTCTTTCTGTATAAATCTCAAATCTGTGACCAGCCCAAATTCCACGATTAGATCCCGCACATGGAACTGTAGAGTTCCCTGTAGACCAGCATATTCGACACATAATCGCCTCGCCAAAACCGGGATATCCAAGGTGGGGTACGTGCTGACGTCTTGACCTATGAAATGCTGCGAAGAGTCTGTCGCCCTGAACAAACTCTGCCGTGGTCAGGTTGCGAAGAATCCAGCTCTCGGTCTCGGGATAGTAATCTGCCACCTTCTTTCCAACAGCAAACGAATATGCTTGAGAGTGCTCTGATTTCGGCAGATGGCCGGCTTCATCAAGCGCAGTACGAGGAGACCGCCATGTCTGAGGGCGCTTTGAATAGATTGGATGTTCGGCCTCACCAGGCACAGGACGAAGCAGCATCCGATAAGGCTCAACTTCAGAATTGATTTCCCGAAATCGACACCTAGGCATACCAAGCAAATTTCCTGGACCTTGGAGGAAGCCTTCGTCAGGATCCACCTCGGCCTCATCCAGACCTTCGTTGACTATGTTCTCCTCTTCTGTCGTCAGAAGGCCTGCAGGCCAATCACCAGGTTCGCATTCGTCGCCTAAGCAGATGATCCTCGCGCCAGCCCAAGTACCCATGAAGTCGGTGACCTTTTGCTGAACAAATGGCCAGCCAATGTTCCACAGTCGTTCCGAAACCAGACTAAGACGAAATGCTGGAAGATCTTCAGAATTAGCTCGTTGGGGACAGCTGCCAAATATGGTTGGATTTGGATTGTTGGCTCCAGGTTTGCTACGGTTGGTAAAGGTTCAACGCTCGAAATGTCATCCACCGGCTTTGGTGCACTGGATAAATGCACTGGACTTCGCTTGAGTGGCACGGCAAGAAGATCCACAAGGCAGTCGGCTTCCTTATCCCACAGAAACTCACCAAGCTTGCCGATACAGCTCAGAATTTCGCTATTATCCACTGAGAAGATGTACCAATATTGACCCATGTCGGATACCTAAACAGAGTGATACTACGGCGTTTTGTGAAGGTTGTGATCGAAGTGCTAGTTGTTTTTGTGATTTAACGAGACGTCTCACGGCCGTCACTTCAAGTTTTTCAAAAGACTTCGGGATTATCCCGCAAACAAAGCCTTCGTTGATACTCGAACGTGATCAAATCGGTTTACAATACGAGGACAGAAAAATTACCGTAAAGGTAGACAAGCTGGTAGCTGGTAATCATAATAATATGTTTCGGAGAAAACTCTGCATGGAACGTATTCCGCATTGCGTGATACTATATACACGTAAAATACTCAGATGTCCAGGCAAGCATGCTCCAGCCCCACCAAAAATTAACCCTACAAATGTTCGCTGAAATCTAAGGTTCCCAAAATTTCTTGACTCTCTGCCGTATGTATTCCTCATAGTGCGAAGTCACAACCCTGAACAAGATGGACTTCTCCCAAACCATGCCCATTCGCGATGCAAAAGTTCGACTACGACCGCATCTAGCAGACCACAACGATCCAGCGTCCTCGTCCGATGAAGACGGCAATACCACCGAGCTCGAGCTCGGCAGGATCTGGGCGTATCCATGCAAGCATCCCAGTTGCCCTTACTATGGCAAAACATGGACGTTGCAAAGCAACTTCCTCAACCACCTTAAAGACTTCACAATACACCGAGAAAATGAGGCGACCAAAAGTCGCGCTGGGCGGAGACAATGTGCGCGGGAGTGGAGGTACGAGACGAGTCTTGAGGAGCCTAAGCGCCTTCCACCACTTTTCGAGTCGAACAACGAGGTGTGGCATTACGGGTACCGTTCTGCGGATGGGAAAATGGTAAGCGCCAGTCGTGATCGTGTGTGATCGGGCGCTGATAATCTATTGCAGAGAAGCGGTCAGGGTACGTCGGCTGAGATTGCAACACTGAAAAACATCCAGTCCGCAAGGGCACAGCACGATTCTACTACTCTCAATGAGCCGGAAAAAGATGGCATGCGCAGTACAACCAAAGAATGAGGCGCAGCAGAGGGATAATAAGCTCATTGTTTAATATGAGAGATGGCAGCAGTCTGTTGCACAGTAGTGAGACAGTGAATGAAACAAGGTTCTACGAGCACTATAAAGATAGTCGTCAATCAGACACTGATGATATGTGACTTCACATAGATACATCAAGTGTTTATGGCAAAACACTGTCTTTCAGCGCAGAATAAGCATTTAGGATGGAACTTTGCAGCGGCGGCTCTCTCAAAGCGAGGAATACAATGGAATCAGTGCATTAAACAATTCTCCTCTGCGTAAAAGCCTACATAAAAATAACCACACATGTCACTCTACCTCAACCACAACCCTTGGGACATTAGCGCCCCTACGGCACGAAAACCACCACGACATCACAGTCCCCATGCACTGAGAATCCCTAGCCGTTCGAAATCCGTACTCTTTCAGAGCCCCTGTGCTCCGAAGAACGCTATTCTTTTAAAGTCCCTCTTCGCGCAAACTCCCTGCTCGTTCCATGGTTCTACACCCTATATGTCCCTATACCTTTTCGGAAGAGGAAGGAACTTCCAACTTTACTTGTTCTCTCATGTATGAAGACTGGCTATCCTGACTCCTGTCTAACGGCAAAGTCGGCTATAGCTTTATCGAACGCTTCAATGATGAATTGGTATAGCTTTTCAGGTGGATCCGTTGGCGTTGCGGTGAACAGCGCTCCGTCCTTGAGAAGAGGAAAGAGAATGCCCCTTATCTCTCTACACAAAGGCTTGACGGAACTGAGTGCCTCCGGAAATTCCTCACAAATGGCTTTGAATCCACTGACGCCCATAGCGTGCTCCTTCCTTCGAGCAATCTCCTTAAAGCTGCCTGTATACCACTCGCTTAACATACTCTCTTTGGGTCGATCTGTTACTCTGCACCCAAATCCCCTTTCCCATACGCGACGAGCGCAGATTCACAAAAGTACGTAGAAAAATGACTCGAGGTCATGTCGATAGGTATGAGCTACTCGCTGTAGCACTTCGATAGCCATAAACTCCATTGTGCCAGTCTGATGCCGTGCGCCGCTCGGACCGCTGCCGATCTCCTTAGCAAGGTCCTCGTCGATCAACATGCCCGTAAAGCCGTTAGTTTCCTTTGGATCTGTTATAATAATGTTGTTCTCCGAGATATCCCTGTGCAATATCTTTCCCTTTGTATACAGAGACCTGTGTGCCTTGATTGCGTCGCGGAGGGCCTCCAGCAGCTCTGGGATCGACCGAAAATCCCGGATCGCGCGACCGCCAGGCGAGATCACCAAGCAACCGAAAATGCGGTTGTCGAACGAGCTGTCATCATGGGTATAAAGACTCGTAATCTGGCTATGTTCCACGGTGCGAGCCACCTCATTCTTCCTCTTGGCTTTATCAGGGTTCTGGCTGTTGGACCTTGATCTTTTAGATGAGCTCCCTTCAGCATCCATATATTTTCGTTTCTTCGGTGACTCCCTAGCGATGCTCAGGTCGTCAAGCTGACCAATCGATTGAGAGAGGAGAGACTGAGACTGCGAAAAGGAGGAGAAAGGACTCAACGTGGTATTCCGAAAAGCGTAAGACTTCCCAAACTTTAACCCTTCGCGCATGTCCGCGATACTGGTGATGCGATGGTGACCGAATAGTCAGGCGACTCCCTCCACTCCTCTTTCGCGCGCTAACCTGAGGAGATCGACTTCCGGTCGTCGCTTGTCAGAGACCCAGGAAAATTTGGCGACATACCGCAAATCCTCAGAGCTGGGAGTTTTGGCACGAAAGCAAGATGTGCCGCAACACACAATCGCTCGTTGATGAGCAATGGGAACCGACTCCAACTGCAATCTTCTCTCCTTGCCCGTCGCATCTTCCATGACGATTATGAATCAATCGCCATTATCTCGCTCAATGAAAGTGTCAAGACCCAACTCTTCGTCGCTCATCATCACATATGCTGCAATCATACGGACGAAACGCTCTGGCTCCTCATTGATATCGAAAGCAGTTGAGCTGTAAGGACCCGAGCGATCAAACACCCACGACCGCATTTCATTCCCACAGAGAGTAAAAGCGTGCACGTATCGGCGGGTCGGCTGACAGGAGAACACATCACGGACGTATCTACCGATTTGAAGCAGCTTGGCTTTCTTCTTATTGTCGGACACCGTGAGTTCACCAATCACTTCAACGTCCTTCCAATCATGCACTACTTCGACAGCTTTTCGTTGTTGGGCTTGACGAACAGATCGATTTGACGTTTAGCTTCGCAGCCCGTAAGATCTTTGGTAGCGCTCGTGTAGTAAACGCCCCGCTCACTCGATAGGAATTCATCTTGAAAATCAAACCACCATTTACAGACAGCATTTTGTACCGGTGTCTGAGGGAAATCAATCCACCGTCCGTCCACATGTCTTTCTTGCACCGCTTGATAGATCTCCTTTGTACGCTCAGTCCAAGGTTTTCCTTCGAAATGTTTTGAGAAAAAGCCGTTGACGTCCTGATATGTGTATTGAGCAATCACCATGCACGAGCACTTCTCAACTAGCTGGGCAATATCTCAGTAACCTTCGATCATGTCAGTTATGGCCTCTCGGAAAAGTGCTGCGACAAGCAAGCATCTCAAACATCCTCAATCGAATGCTGTCTCTCCAAGAACCAACAACAATACAATGCGGCGGGATTCAGTGGTGTAGCTCATGCCAATATAATCGAAACTCGAACCTCAAGGAGAAGTTGCGAAATGAGAAAGAAAACATCTCGAACATAAAGATAGGCCTTTGTTTGGACTGTGTGAAAACTGGAAGAGAATCGCTGCGGAGTAATGATTGCCGCGTCAAGCATCACTGAGGATGAAACCACGACAAGGGACGCATAGTGAGGGATATCCTCTTTCTGCCTTCACTTTAGGGTTTATTGCAGAGCTGAACAGGTAGAGACAATAGCCGGAGAAGATACTACGTCAATCCAACGACGCACGACCGTGGATTAGGGGACCCAAAGGTTGATAGAGGGAGTCGTACTGACAGAATAGAAATTTGGGAACTTATCACCATAGATAGAATCAGGAACATGTGTATCTCCTCTGCGAAGGAAGTAGCCAACGATCACCGAATTTTCTGATGGCTTGGGCGAATTCTTACTATTGTGGGAAAATCAATCGTTGGAGTCCACGCTGGAAAGACCAGTCGCTACAGAAGATATGCAAAGCGAAGACCTGCTCATTTGCAGCCCGACGGTCCTTGGATACTCTCTACATGATAAGCAGTGGCGTATGGATACCACAATCCTTTTTGAAAATGCCGTCATCTAACATTTTGATTATAGTCGAACTCGCTGTGGCAGAATTGAAAGATGTCGAGTGGGACCCGACGCCGTTTGAGCGCCTTGAGCTTAAACAAGAGAAGAAGATGATAATCCAAGCTCTTGCGGAGAGCGTCCAACCAGGACAAGACGTAATGTTCGACGATTTTGTGGCTGGCAAAGGCCAGGGAGTCTACGATTGTGAGGAAAATTATCTTCTTGTCTCGGACCTGACCGCTTTCCCGATGGGTATGCATGTATAATCTATCTTAAGAACAATCACTCAATACAAATAATTCCCTATACGATCATGTCTTCATCAAACGTACAAGAGGGGAAAAGGTAAACGCCTATTGCTCTGTTGTTCTTGACATATTTTTGCATTAGATTCATTGCAATAAAACTTACCGCTTTGACGTTCAGAGCTTTCTTCTCGCTTGATGAGCTGATCGCGATGCAGCATTCTTGGGCTTCTAGATCATTGTGTTAACATGTGTTCTTGAGCGTAATTTGTGTTGTACCAATTTTGACGACGCCTTCAGCGTTCAGAAGTACTTTTGAGCAGGTCAAGGAGCCGTGCCTCAACCCCTTCGAGGCAAGATACTTCAGACCTTCAGCAACCTGGTTCATTTAGTTCTTACTGCGAGAGGGAAAATGCTCTTTCAGGTATTATCTCTCCGAGGAACCGACCTCTCCCAATACGCAAGGTAAGCTTCGATCACGATTGGCAAAGGGAAAAAGATCACATAGGCATCCTGTCTTCATTTCCTATACTATTTGCGTCAAGCATCAACATTAAAACCTTCCTTCTTTATTCACAGAAATGCCATATCTATCTAGCTTGACTTTGAAGTCGGCAAGCTTCATGGTTGCTCTACTGAACAACCTCGTTATCGACAGCCTCAGGTGTTGAAGCGTAAGGCAGAAGAGTTACGTTGAGGTTGACGAATGCTGAAACAGCTGTCTGACCTTGACTTAAGAGGCTTCGAAGAAACTGACGTATTCATCGCAAGCTTGAAAGATCCGTGGTTTTGTTTTGAAACGCGAAAGACGAAGACGTTAGTGATGCACATAATTTCAAGCAATTGAGTGAATTTGTAACTCAAGGTCATGGTTTCTCTATCAAACGCTTTATACGTTGGGAAAAGTGCGTCGTGCGTCGAGCCTTGGGACGCAACTACTTTACGGCTGCGCTATGTTCAATTGATAGCAGGCTCTCAGCAGTCTGCTGCAGTCATCTCTGATGCGAAAGCTTCACATGATGAACGTATTTCACTTTAATTCTTTCCTGCATCCTTATCAGTTGCAAGTGCAACATTCATGATGCAATTTCTATTGTTTCTATTCCTCATGTTCAATTTCTCACAGTGTAGATTTTGAGACAGACTTCAGAGATCACAGCGCGGTGAAGAGTCTGACTCATTACGGCTGAATTTGGCATTCCGAGAACTCTTTGAAAACAAAATCTGGTTCGGCAGCGTTACAATTTTGAGAGAACAACTAGACATTGAGGGACTCGTAGAATCGGCTGTGACGTTGCACGGCACCAAACCGGCACGATGAAATTCATAGCGATTAAAGTGTCATCGTAATTCTTACACTGCGTCAAGTCTTTTGTAGAAAGATCTGAGATGTTCTTGTTCCTCTTCGTATGATGGAGGGCTGTATATCGAAATTCCGTCGAATGCTAGGCGGCATAGCCAGCACAGAGGGAAGTTTGTCGTATCTTATCAAGGTTGTATAGTATGAAGATGGCTCAGCTGATCATAGACCAACCCTTTTGGAAACGACGAGAGGATGCAACTCTCGCGACTGTTGGGAAGGCGAGGATTGATGCGCAGAATGTATGGTAATGATGTTGGCGTAGGCTGCCAATCTGTGACAGAGAACAGTCACGGAAGTTCTGTTCTTTGTTATCTCGAGCGTGACAGCTCTGTGAAGCGATATCGCGCATCTCTTGAGCGATGACTGCGTTTTATGAAGGCCTGCAACCGAGCATGACTATCTCTAGACTTATTACTGACTTCTTAAAAGCTAGCCTGCAAAATCACAATGTGTATCAATCAAAAACATTCTCTGCTATGATTCACTGATGAAGGTGATTCTTGCAGAAAGATGCATGAATGAGTCATATCTGATGTGAAAGATCGAAATGGCTAGCTATCTTCATCATGCAAGCAGTAAAAAGCATTTTCAGTCGTCGTCAGCTGAGAAGTTCGTTGTGTGATCACAAAGACCATCAAAATTATGCGTATTTAAAGAATCAGTCTTGTTCGTGTATTAGCATATTTCTATCAGTATAACTCGTATCACTTTCCTGACAATCATTATATACTTTTCGTGAATCAAACTCTGTTATATGCTCTGATGATCTTGTTGACTAGGTCTAGTGTTCTTTGCATTTCACGAAAGCCTGTCGCAATCATGCCAAAATTATATGTTGCTATGTATCGTTCTGTGATCGATAATTACGAACACTTAGCACTATATCTTGAGAACAATTCGGAACACATCATCTACGAAGTTATCAATGAATATTCTCACTTCAAGCTTAACGTCGTCTCTGATAAATCAACATTCACAAATCGACACAGAAGAAGCATCTTTGTCTTCGACGTCAATGCGATCGATATCTCAGATTTTAAAAACGCGATCTCTTTCATGAAATCTAACAATTTCATTTTCCATTGAAATTGTCAAGACTACGTGATCGAGAGCCTCGATAAGCTTGAGAAGAAGTGTGTTATTGATGAAGATGAGAAAGCATACATCAGCGCTAAGAAGCAAGTCAAGACACATTTTGAATCTCTTTGAGTGATCAGCATTGAGACAAAGCATGTTTGCAGATATGAATACTGGCAAGACTGCCTTTGACTTGAGTTGAATGAATCAATCATTATTCTCTTCCCTCACGAACAGCTATCATTATTTCTGTCGTTTATTTAGAAGAAAGTCGAAAGTCGAGTTTAACTCAGCAAAGCGAGCGAGTCTTAAGCGCGAGCTGTAGATTGCTGAAGTCTATAAGAAGTTGATATCATGAAGGAATTGAAGTAGAACGCTATCTCTTTAAAGTTCAACTGTATATGCAATTCTTTTGCCGACAACTTTACTACTTCTTTCCTACTACATCTTAGATAGAAGACTTCATGTCAATTAAAGCCGAGCTTCACGATTAGCTGGTTTCACAATAACGATCACGTGACTCATATCTCTCATCGTTTTATGCCTATTCTCTTTTTCCCTTCTTGCTCGTATTTCAGAATAATTTACATGCACTCATTGCTTTCTCGACATCTTATTGCGCTTCATCTATAATAAAACAATCGCGAGAAAATGAGCAGGTTGACTCACAGCTGTATAGGTCAGCAGTCACTAGTTTTAATGCGAAGGTTTTTCGCAAGCTTCAGAACGCATTTAACGCAAATTTCGATGTCGATCTACTTTTCATATTTTCAACAAAGTATTCTGCACGCCTAAGGAGAAAGAAGAAGCAGAAAGTCGATGAATGTGCTCGTCTCATTTTTCTTCGAAACTGACAAGTATTAGAAGTCGACGTTGTCACATCTGTCAATATCATGAGCGCTTCTACCGAGCAAGATCTCATCATCAACCATCACACGAATGAATTGACATCATCTATTGACATCGCAACGATAGTGTTCTCTTTGTCAGAGTCAGTTCAAACTCTTCTTGAGACACACGCGCATAATATCAGCAATGAACAGTCTCAGTCTTTATCAATCAATCTTAGCAACATCATCAAGATCAGCGAAATTATCTGGCAGTTCAAGGCATGCTGTGATCACGCGATCGTCAAATGCAGTGCAAATATAGTCGCAAAGATCGTACTCAGCTTTGAGAATTACACTGAATATATCAGTATACAGTATCTTGTGCAACACGCTTCAGATATCTCAACATCAAAGTCTCTGAGCTTGATGTCTTCGAACAGAACGTCTTACATATTCATGTTCTTCGTTCTCAACCTGACCGTCAATCAAATATGGCTTCAGCTATCTAGAGATCAAAAAGTCTCGATTAGCGATCAACTCAACGATGCACTTCTGAGGCTAAGAGCTTTGAATGTGCCTGACTCTGTTTCTCTTAGCGATGTAGATGACGAAGAATGTAAAGACATCAGACGTCATATTCGAATTTGTCAAGAATTCGTTAGAACATGTGCAGCGTTTGAAGACTTCAAGTTCTTCAATTCACACTTTGAAAGTTTCGCATATATTTTCCTTCTGCGTGATCTCTCATCAAGTCACACAGCTAAGGTCGTTTTCTCGCATGAAGATCTTCGACCTGAAAATATTGTGATTCAGCCTGATCAGCATGGCAATTACTTTCTCATCGAAATTCTCGACTGAGAGAAGAGCGAATTCTATTCAGATTACTTCGAATGCATCAAGACAACTAGCAACATGTCACTCTCAGACGCGAACGATTGATATCTTTATCTATCGAGGTGCGTCTCGTCAGCTACGTACTCTCTGATGTGGCTCGTGAATCGGGTTTGAGACATTCATATTGCTTGAGACAAATATTTCATGAATCGAATAGTCATTCGATTTTATCTATTGATATCTCGTAAACATGCAAAGCTGCGCTTCGATAGAGTTCAAGGTACAGAAGAAAGATACGAATCGTCGAAAAACTTAAAAAAGAAATATTTATGAGAACGAAAGAGAAGAGAAGACTGATAGCCTCGTCGATAGAAAAGCGAAGAGCTTTGCAGAAAGATGTCATACGTCATTGTAGTGCTTCGTTTATCTGATCTGTAGTGACAGAAACTTAAGCGAGCTACTTTAACTCTTTCTTGGCTCGCCTGTAGTTAATTATGTTCAACAGATGTCAGTCATGTTCTCATTATCTTCTCAGATCGCAATGACGAGAACAGCGAAGGCAAAAAAGTACGAATCTTTCGTAGCATTAAAGAGCTTAGTCAATATAGCAAGAAAATTCACAAGATCTTTCAAAATGATCTGAACGAGAGTGCAGAAGAGAGTGAATCATGAGATAACAAATAATTAAATCTCTCACATCGAAATTGTTGTGATAACGGCAAAATCAACGTTATTAAATTCTAATTCTCTAAGAAACCTTGTGACGAAGTATTTTCTCGCTCATGAGCTGTTCATGTACTCAATCACGCCTGTCTGAAACACTGCTAGACATTTAAAAGTACGCGCATAGCTGTTTCTGTTAAAGCTTAAACCTCGCTCATCTAATCATTCAGTTACTGTGTGATTTGTTTTCTCTAGATCTGAATAGCACATAGTAGCACATGTTTGCATAAACAATTCGCGCTCTAACACGACTTGTCAAGATCGACATCAAACTTCAGAATCTAGCGATACTTAACGCGTTGTTTCTTCAATACTTCTTATTCTTTCTATTCACTTCAACAAGCACATTCTTTCTATCGTTCACAGCATCATCTCTTTCAATCTTGACATCTTCTTCTCTCTTGATATGTCTGAATATCTGCGTCTAGTCGAGATCAAAAGAAACGTCTTTTCGATCATTTTGTTCTTTTCGAAGCTGAATCTTGATTTCGATCTGAACGTAGAGATTATCAAGAAGCTTCATGCAGATGACATCTTTGAGTATCTGAATCATCTGAAGTTCGACAGAAATCAGCTGTAGAACATTTTGATCATCTTTAAGAGATCTCGACTGATGCTTGACAGCATGTCACATTTTCAAGAAATTCTTCAAGACGATGATCAATTGTTTGATCTGATCATGAAATAGCACACGAGTTGATATTCGTCTTTTGATTGCTAATCTCTTCAGTAAGTATATTCATTTCGTTCATTTGCGATTCGCTGAAATCTTGACTGACCTTTTATTCGACTCTAACGAAATAGGAAATTGATACTTAGCGACAAAATCGAAGATGCACTTAGAAAGATGATCGTTGACTTGAGACAGTATCTCATCTTGTTCATTCACATATAGATTCATTGAAAGATGAGGTAGATTCTGCTTCTGCGCAGTAACGACTTTCACGAATGATCTATCAAGAAGTTGATGAGAACGATCGAATTCATCACGATTTGATGTTCGCTGCTGAGAGCGTATCTCAGTCGAAAGATTTGAAAGCTCAACTACATCTCAATCTCGAATATTTGTTTCGATCGCTTTATAAGAAGATGTCATGAAGTTATTCAATCAATAGTAGTCTGATTGATCTGTGATAGAATAAGCGATGAAGATTCTCTGAGAGAAGTGAATCTTCTCAATATCGAAAAAAGAATTATCAAATAATCTTAGAGTCTCGTTGAAGTACAGCTGCGAAAGTACTGTACTGACAATAGTTAGAAGATGAATATCGTCAAGATAGAAGAGCTGTCGACAAACTTACTTGAATACTGTTGCACTAGAACTTTCAGCCATGAATTTAATAAACGACATGACAGTATCTTTTTTAAAACATTCGTTAGATCAATTGTAGTCATCTCGTTGAGACATAAACAAGATATGAAGATGAATGTCAGAATCAAATGAAATATCAAAGCGTTCTTTTGACTCGATGATCGATAGATTTACTTATTAAGTAATTAGTTCTTTGCATTGAAGCTGCTTAAAGACTTTTCTCAGAGATATATCAACGTTGAAGAAGAATCAAGAGCTTTTCATCAAGATGAGTGTGATACGTTAGAAGATGAAAAATGTTTCAAGCATAAGACTACGTCGTCGTAATGCGAATGCACACTAAGTTTCAGAACAATTATGAAGATCATCTGAGAATAATGAATTGCGTAGAATAAATGTCTCGTTGAGCGATCATTATAACTTTACCTACTCTATGATCAAGCTTGTTCGATTACTTCAGTCGCACTTGTGTTCACAGTCGTGTCAAGTACATTTTGCTCAGACCATGATATTCTGATCGATTATGCATGACACTGCGCATGATGATCGAAGCTCGAATTATTCTTCTTCAGTCTCACTGCGTCATGAGACATTTTCGAAATTTAAACATCATCAGCTTGTTTGACACTTTGTTCAAGCTGCTACAAATTTCTTATTCGAAAAACCTCGTATCTGAATATTGAGTTTCTACACTGAGTGCAGAGTTCGAAAATATTTACACATTTACATATCAGGTAATCGAATAATGATAAGCTCAAACGACGTCAGCGATTTCACATGTATCACGCTTCACACTTCATCTCATCTCATCTTAGATTATCGATGCAGAACTTGCATTTCAACATGCTATAATCACTTTCGTGTTTCGCATTGCAGATTCAAGACTTGTCGACAACGATGTGACAAGTTAATCGACTCGTTACGCTTCGAAAGACTCTTTCAAGCAGAAAAACTCATCGCTGAATTCATCAAAAACTGCATCACTGACTTGTTCTGCATCTTCATGACTCTTTGTAAGCACTCTAGTCTCAAAATAGTCATCTAAACCCTCATTCATGCTCGATGAAGAACTTTCGTCAATCTCTGCAACGCTTCGCAAAAACTGTATTATTGAAACAGATCTTTCTTTGTCTATGCTCATCACTGCGTGTCAAAATGATCAAAGTAATTGAAGAAGAAAAGAATAACTTTCTTTGATGTCGTTGAGCTTGCGAAGAAAATAAGCGAGACGTATCAAATTTGTTGATCGCGACTGCGACGTGCTAGCGTTTGCAGATGAATTGAGACATCAGAGCGTTAGCATAACAGCTATGCTCAAAGTCAATTCTTTAGACGTCAGCGCAGTTTGAAAGAATTGCAACAGCTAAGATCTTGAATGTTTTTCTTCTTCTGACTTTGTTCAGTTTTGTAGCATTGTAGTGACTGAGTCGTTGACGAAGCGAAAGTAACATTGAAGAAGAAGCAAATGCTCGCAGTGTTCTGATTTTCGAAAGCTTGAAAATCTTTCGTAACTGAGTTCACTGATGCTGTTAACTAAATGCTTGAATTATAGAGAGTATGAATCACTAACACGTTTATGCGAACTGCTTTTCGATCTGCGACGTTCATATCGTTAAATATCGTGATAAAAGCTGATGACAATTTCTGTTCTCAATCAGTTCTTATTCATCTAATAATCTCACTCTACTTATCATATCATTTCGAACACAATTGATTGACAGTTTCGTTTGCAAATCATTATCTCATGATTCTATCATCTGCGACTGTATGACAATTTTATTGTCAAATAGTTGAGACTTTAGAAGAGTCTGAGCAAGTCTGATTTCATCAAATAACTGCAACGCTTCTAAAGAATCATCTGAGACTTCAAATGCTTCAAGATAGAGACATATGTTCTGTAGTGATAAAAATCTTCAACACGACTTCATAGATTGAGACATGCTCATCTCAGCGAAGACTCAGAGAAGTCTCGAGAGCAACGCTCTCATCTGATATATGAGTTTGTCTGATGTTTTGTCGTCGAAGATAGACAGAGTCGAAAGCGCAGATCAATACTCTCTGTTGATAAGAATGACTGAAAACAGAAGCTGTACTCGTTGTTGAAGAAAGATTTGATGATGCTTTTCATTCATTCAGCTTAAAATGAGAAAGACGACGATTTATATGAATCTGATTTGTCTTGTATCTAATGTCTGAAATGTGTCAGTTTCTCGATTGAAATCAGATGTGATGTCAAATCTCTAAATTCAATCGAAACTGCTTCATCAACGACAAGAACTGCATGTTTTTCTGAGCGATTAATTCGTTGCATAGAATCGTGTCTTGAAAATCAAGAAGACGCGTGAGTGACTTCAACAGCTCGTTCACAATATCTTATTGTATGTAGTAGAAGATGAGATGATGAAGAGTGTCATCGACTTTAAGACTCATTCTCTTCTTCATTAGTTCACTTGAGTCAGTGAAGCACAAGATCTCGAACACGTCATCGAAATTTACAAAAGTTCAGATAATCTCATCATCACGCTCTTGATCATCAGAAGCGTCGTGCTCATAAACAAATATGAAGTCGCTTGCAATGAATGACTCGTCACGTCTGAGTTCTCGCGAGCAAAAAGATAGTCTTTCAGATAGACAAGCTTCAACAAGCACGAGTGTGTCAAGCTTTGTTGATGTGAAAGATATAGTGAAGATTGATGATACAACTGTTCTTGCGATCTCGTTCAAGCTATCATCTTGAAGAGAAAGAGCAGACTCTGATTGAGAAATTCTAATGTTCTGTGAAAAATTAAGTGATGTTAGAGTATCAAGAGACGAAGAGTTTCGAGAATGCATGACATTCTCAATCTCTGCGAATGATAGCTTGATTTTCTCTGCTGCATGAGACAGTGAGATACATGATATGATGATAGACGATAAACACATTGTTGAAAGACAACTGATTCTTTGATCGAAATAAAATGATGCGACGATGTGTATGTAAAGAACTGTCAACAGAAGATGTGTGACTCAAATAATTCGAAAATGAAATAAGAAAGTCTTGTTTTGAAAAGTTAGATGTGATGAAGAGAGATTGCATCACACACATTGAGAAATTTGAACGCTTTAAAAAGATGAACAGAAAGAGCAAGTCAATACGATCGTTAAGTGCAAAGACACAAGTCAATATATCTAAGATAGAATCTGAGATCATCATTTTTAGATCAACTTTTAGAAGATATGTATAAGATGAGTCAACATCAAAAAAATGTGAGCAAGTAGAAGATAATTCAGATTAGAAATCTACTTGATCATTGAATCAGTAAATTTCGAGCGAGACTGAGACTGAGAACGACAAATTCGCGTCTAATACAGCGTGCTTTCAGCAAAGAATGACAAAATGTATCAATCATGATTCATTGACTAAAATTTGCAAGCGAGCTTAGATGATCGACAGATTACTTTGATTCTTCAAGAAATCAAAACGCGATGATGCGAGTTTGAGCGAGAATCTGTACTTTTTCTGCTTGCAGCGTCTACACGCAATTGTCAACGAAATGAATATGTATGACATATGATGAGAAACAACGTTAACAGCGAATTCATGTGTATCTGAAAGTATCACTGATGTAGTTTCTAGAAATCGTGAAAAGCGAAAAAACAGCTTCGTTGCTCGATCGAAATCATTTCTGCCTAGAACTGAAAGAAACGACAAATCTAGTCTTCACGACTTCGAAGAATTTGTCACGATGAATAGCAACGCAAGAGAAAGCAAGCGTCATGAGACGTTGATGACAATTTCACTTGCGAATGCACAGACTTTGAATTTCACAGACGACGAATCTGACGAGCAGATTACGCGTATCTCAGTCGTTCAAAAGCAACTTTCATGTTCAGCGTGTTCTAAAACTTTCGCAAGATCTAATCATCTTTGAAGACATGTTCAATGTATCAAAGATGAATCTCATCGAGCTTTCTGACTAGTTCTGAATCAAAAACGATGTTCGAAATGTTGACATTTATTCACGACTTCAGTCGATCTCAAACATCATAAGAAGAAATCTCTTTGTAAATCGCGAACGTTCAAAAATGCCTTCATATCGCAAGAAGAATTCATCGAGTCTAAGCTGAAGAAAGTTATTTGAGAGAACAATCATCTGAACGTTCAAGATTGCAAATCTGAGAAAGCTCAGCAATCTTTTGCATTAAACAGTAATGATATTCAAGAAAAGACGAAAGGCAAGACTTTGTGTTCAACTGCACATTCTTGAGAGAAACAAGATCAATCTCTGCTTGCGAATACAATTTCTTGAGCAACGAGAAATTGAAGTGATACAACATATCTACATCTCTTAAAGAAACAAGATGAATTCACGACTACGAGCATAAATTCTTTGATAATAGATCACTGAAATAATACAACATATCGATTCACAACTGCGAACACGATTTCTTGATCAACAAGAGACTGAGTTAGTGAAACATATTCACGTTCTTCAGAGAAGCGACATGAATTCACGACTGCGAATACAGTTTCTTGATCAACGAAAGACTGAGATAATGCGATGTATCAATTCATAACTGCGACTACGATTTCTTGATCAAGAAAAGATTGAGACTTTGAAGCAGATATGTATCTTTTAGAGAAACAAAACTTGAATAATGCAGTCATCACTTTCTCACTTTGAATACAATTTCTTGAGCAACACAAGACAGCTACAGACATTCGCAGAATGATTGATCAGAAATAAATGATCTCAGCGCTTTTTCTTCGTGATATATGCAGCTACTTCTTCTTTGTGAATGTTGAGTCTCAACAAAGTCAAGTGATTGAAGAAATTATGAAATGCTGTCGTTTCTGCAAAGACTTGTTGTAGATATAGACTTTGCTCAAGAATATCAAATCGCTTTTCTTTCTTTGTTATATCATCGCTCACTCTCTTTAAACATCATATGTTAGATTTATGAATTTTTCACCTTCTTCACTTGACTCGAGCACTGCCAGATCTTCACGTCAGATAATCACGTCATCAGATGCAAGCTCTTTGTTCACTTTTCTTCAGTCTGATTTCGACACAGATGACAACTGTAGATGAGATGCTTTCAGTAACATGTATCAGTCATTGCTGACGTTGAGTTGCGTGAGAGCAATAGTAACAAAGATCATGTTCTTCAAGATAATCTTAGATACGAAATGTGACTTCTTGAAACGAAAGATGTTGAGATCGACAGCTCATGACTTTTGTGATACAGATGTCGATGCGATAAATTTCTGAAGCTTAAATATGTGATTCTTTTCAAGTCAGACTCAAATGTGCATTATACAGATAGAGATCATATCTTGGTAAAGTTGAATATCATTTCATGCGCTAGTGAAGTGACTTGATATACGAATTGATTATCGAACAATTCGATAGATTGAAGCTCTTCATGTATGTCTTTCGCTATTTTCTGAGCTTGATCTTGAGAAATGACTTCTGACACAATCATATAATCAGAATTCTCATTCATTGCGATGTGATATTGTAAGCTCAAAGCATCGTCAAACAGAGAAGTAGTGTTGACGAAGTCTAAATGAGTGTCGTTCAATCACATACTATCAGATTTGATACCTTCGATCATGTGATCATTGAGATCATCAGAGAAATTCGTTATCTGCAAAAATTTCTTTGTCAGTTTTATTTGTTCAGTCAACTTCGTCGCTTTACAGACTGTACTGATCTCGCTGAAATCAAGTATGCACTATGAGTAAAGTACAGAACTAAAAGACAGATAATGAGATAAGACAATAAGACAGCAAGACAACATGACAGCACAGAAGCAGCTCAAAATCATAATATTAGTCTGATGATTATTGAGCATGATTGACACTGATGCTCGATTCATTTGAAAGATTTCTCTGACTGCAGCTTTCAATCAGTTGAAATTTTCTTAGTTAACTTCGAGACACACTTCAACTTAATGAACAAGTTTGTTGATCGACAAGCTAAAGAGTCAGTGTAAGAAAGAGTCAAACACTTTTCAAAATCTCTTGATTTCTTTCTGAATCATTGATCAAGTAAATTTCAAATTCGATCTGCTAGATCAATGATCAAGTAAAGTTCAGATTCGATCTGCTGAATCAATAATCAAGTTCATATTTGAAACGATGATAGATTGAATCAAGTTAAGTTAGACGCTTAACATATGCTTAGTCAGCTGAGTAAGTTCTACAACATCATCTACTACATTTAAGACTCTCGAAAACGAATTTGCTTCGATCTTCTATGCATACTCAAGACAATGCTACAAGATGAAACTCTTGATACAAGATGTTAAAGTGAGCTTTAAATGCTCGCGATCAAGAAAGCAATTGAGAATTTCGTTGTCTTTAAAATCGAGTCGCTTCAAGTTGACTGTAGAGACTCTGCTTAGAGACTTGAAGTGAAAACAGCAGAGTTGTAAAGTCATAGATCTCTACATATCATCAAGCTTCTGCTAACTGCAAAGCAATTTGCAGATAGAAACGCAACATAAAAGAACTAGAGCTTGCATCTTCGAACTCTCTCACGTCTTCTTGATGCTTTGTGTAAGTTTACATTCTCAATGCTGTCTTAGTGATTTCTGCAAGTCATATCACAAAATGTTGAAGACTGCGTGACTTGCATGAACGTGCATGCATGTTTGTCTATAAAGTATTTCAGAAGAGCTTGTTGCCTTCTTTTTCTAATGAATTTGCCTTGTTTCATCGTTCAACGCTCGAGATGCGTGTAGTCAATTCAGCATCGCCTTCAACGTCTGAGCTTAGAGTCGCGTGATCAGAGTTCAAGTATATTCAAGTCATCAATGAGATCAAGTATTCATGAGCTTTGTCAGAAGTTGATGTGAAGATAGAATGCTCTGATCTTTCTCAAGAACTTACAATTTACACAACTTCATAGATTTCAGAATCGATTCGATCTGATGTCGAGAAGCTTAGTACAAATCTAAGAAATGAGTCATGAAAGCTTGACTGCGCATCAGCGAATCAAATTGAGTCAAGCAATTTCAACTGATATCTAGTAAGATCAAAGTTGAAAATCAACGTTGCTGAGAAAATTAATAACGACGAATATTACGATGTTGCTGTTCATAGTCTATATCTTTCATGACTATTCTTTCATGAGCTCAAGCTAAATCTCGACTATAATTCAACGACGTCAACAAAGAAAGACATATCGATTCATGATATCTGAGACGCGACAAGAAGAACTCATGCTCATTTTCTTCTCAACGCTGTAAATGCGATTCGTTCTGAGCGCGATCGAGAACTCGAGAAATGTTATCATGATATTGCTCGATCAAATGATCTAGCAATATCACTTGAGAGAGTCATTCTAAACCACGACATCTTGATAAACTCTTCGCTCATTGAGCTAGAAATTTCATTAACATTCTTTAGAGATCTGATTCTCAAGTTCGCAAACAGTTTACGCGATGTCTTGTGTTTCTTGATTTGAACTTGCTGAGAAGTTATGACTCTCGTCTTGCTCTCGAGCTTCTGACAAAAGACGAAGACGATTTGCTTCAATCTTTCTGAAAGAGTTGTAAAGTTCTATTCAAGACTGCATCAGAGATCGAGACATTGATGAAGATGTTAAAAGACTTGAAGCTTCACAACATTTCACTACTTCGATGTCTGCTGAAATTTTCTGACGATAGAGTGAAACGTCGACAACATGCGCTCGACTCAAAACATTTAATCAGCAATAATGTCAATCTATTTGATCTTCTTATCGACATCGTTGATACAAACTCGTTTGAAAGTTTTGATTTGAAGCAAATGCACGATGCGCTTTGAAAATTCGAAATTTTCGCTGAAGACTCAGATATCAGCACGCTGAATACAGTGAAATGAAGTATGTAATTAATAAACTTTCTTCTCATTGACTTTTCGAAGAGATATTTAATATGATATCTGAAAGATCGAATCTAATTAATGCTAATGTTGCTAGAATCTTTCGTTGCAGATTTTATGCAGATTAGACTCAGAGCAGATGAATCTAGTTCGCATACATCTGTAAATCGTCTTTCTGCGAATACAGAAGAGTAATACTGATGAAAGACAGCGAGCAAATTTATCATCAACATTCATCTCTTTGAAAGTCAGAGAACAATGTACTATTGCTTCTCACTTGAAGCTCAATAGTTCATGATCAGTCTCTTTGAGTACTTAGTGAATGAGCAAGCTCAGTTGACAATTTGAAGCTATATCAACAATTGATTGAAAATCTTCGAAATTCTCAAAGAATTGAGCAGCTTGCATTGATTCTAGCTGTTTTAATGTGTCATCAACGACTTCTTTCTTACACTTCAAACAATACTGCGCAACTTGTCAAAGATGACTATCTGATTGATCTAGATTTTCTCTTGAATGATCAACTTCTTAGTAACAGATGAATGATCTTCAAAAGAATAAGTTTTTCGTTTCTACGAGTACTTGATATCTTTGAGAATGAGTATGAGAATATGATTCAACTTCTCGTCGATTCAATTGACAAAAAAGCATTCTTACTGAAATGATTTGATGAATTTTCGAATCAATATTGAGCAAGAAGAGTCAGAGATCGACTTGCTCATAGCAGAGTCTACGAAGAAGAGAAAGCGTTAATTTTGATAAAGACATCGACGATGAGTGACATAAATGAGAGAATTTAGTGTCGTGATGAAAATTATCGAGAGTAATCTTTTGATGGGAAAAATCTCTTTGCTCTGAGTTTTCTGAGTCAGCGTAAAGATCAGCGCTCGCAAGTTGAGTGATCTTGTATAATAAAAGAAGAAATCTCGAGAATTTGCAAATTGAAACTAGAATGACTCATTGCATCTGAGTTTCTCTTTTCGTAGCTGATATAGTCGAAATCACATTTATTGATGCAAATGCTGCAGATGCTCATGAGAATTGAGAGACGACAGAGTGATGATTTTCGTACTTCAAGAGTGATAATCTCATAGCTTTGAAGATCTTCACTTTTCATGATTGAATGATCTGCTCAAAGATTCTGAGCTGAGTACGTGCACATTGTGCTGCTCTTTAACATGACAGATCTAGTCTTCAAGTCATTCTTCGATGATCTTTCACTCAGATCGATGTTAAGCAAGAAAGCTGCAATGAGAATTGATTTCAACGTCGTAACTCAAACATCTACAAGCAGTAAATTGAACGTTTCAAGCGTAACATTCAGCTCTTCTCTCTTGATCATTTCTTCTAATCAGTAAGTATTCAAGATCGATGTCAACGACATGATCAGTTGAAGAATGAAAGCTTACTTCTTTTAGTATGAAACAAAGTCAGAATTGCGAGCTGTCTGCGCATCAGATCTTATCACTTGCACGAAGACGTCTGCTCTACGCTCAGACAATTGCAAGATTTGAGAATCATTTTCAGTATTCATTGTGAGAAAGTGAGAAGAATCATTTGACTCATCATCTTCGATTACAGATGAAGAGATCTGTAAGAAACGAGAGTGTGATTTAAGATGTCTTCTCATTTTCACAGCTAGCACAGAGTTCAGTAAGAGTCGTTCAAAGTGATGCTTGAAATGAGAGAGAGATACGAGATGATCTGAATTTGAAAGCAGCAAAGAAAGATGAAGAAGATACTACAGAATATAGAAATGAAGCAGCAAAAGAGAAAGATGACAGTGAAGTAGAGAACATTGAAGATAAAGAAGCAGATAAAGCATTATGATGACTCGAAATGAAATGAGAGTCTCTTGCTAAGATTTTCATGAAGACAGACTCAGAAACTCATTGAGATGTGATTTATTAGATAGCAATGAGAAAAAACAATCACTTTCACTTCAGATTGAATGATCTTTCGATTGAATGATTTTCGCTATGATTTCGAGTCTCTGCATATATCAGAAGATTATTACATATGTTTAGAATATTGATTTCATGCAAGCATGACTACGAAACAATGACAGTCTAGATCGTATAGCTCTACAAAACAAGCGCGTAGTTACATAATCGTCTCTAACATAGATCGTAGCTGTCACTGAATTCTGAGACTAAAGACGTTCAGAAAACGAAAGAGAGTATCAGATGATTCTTTAGAGAATGTCAATAAATTTTGCGCATATGCTGAGATATATGTTGTCATTCTGTCTCACTAGTGATGAATTTTATTTTTGCTCGCTTATATAATCAGTCAGCTGCTCGCTGATTTTCTCTCTATCATGCAACTCATCACTCTTGTCATTTTCTCGCTCATCAATCATCATGCAGAATTAACAAGTGTTATCATAACAGCATCAATCTCAACATATTCACTTTCTTTTAAGAAGTTAAAGAGTCTTCAACAATCGACTCACTCTCAACATGAATTGACTTTATCTGAGCGATCTTCAGAGTTTGAGATCGACTCGAATTCATATTTCGACAGTGCAATCGACATGTTGAGTGAATCAGCAGTGTACTTATACAACAATCATCATTACATGAATAGTCGCTTTGATGATATTGAAACACGCATTGACAAGCTTGACACACACGTTGACAAGCTTGACACACGCATTGAAAAGTGATTTGACTATGTCAATAAGCGATTTGTCAAAATCGAGAACGATATCAAAGCAGTCAAGAATGATGTCAAAGCAGTCAAGAATGATGTCAAAGCAGTTAAGAATGATGTCAAAGCAGTCAAGAATGATGTCAATCAGCGATTTAACAAGACAAGAGCAATAAACTTTAATCAATTTGTTAAAGTGTTGAATGTCAAGATTGACGACATCTGTTCAAGATGAAAATGATCAAAAGAGATATCAAGTGAGTGTTGACTTTTCTGAGATAGTCAAAGAATTTTGACTTCTTAAGTTAAACAGTAAGTCTAGCAAGTTGTTAACACGTTTGTTGAAACTAACGTCGATCATAGTCAATAAACTTGCAAGTCTAGCGAGACATTACTTCATCAAGAACTGAAAAAATTGACAGTGTCTGAATCAAAAGAACTCTAAGACAACTTAATATGATCGTCTTGAAGACGCAATTGCAACGCATTCTCAGCAATGTTTTTGAATTCTAGCGATGAAATGAAATCTTGAATATGAACAACTGAAATGAATAAATGATGAGTCAGAGAAGATACGTTCTGTAGCACAGAAGCGAAAAGCGAATGATGAGATGAAGACAAGAAGAATCAAACTCAGAAGAGAAAGCAAATTCGAGATGAAAATATCGTTCATCTCTAGTAAGAGCGAAGAGATGATAATTAAGAGTAAAACAACAAAGACGAGATCAGAAGTGACGATTCATCATCAAACAACGCTGAAGAAGATTCTGCAACAGTATCACTCGTTGAGACAATCTAGAATGTTCATGAAGTTGACGAAGCTTGAATATGAAACTTCGTCATTGACGTGAGCGACGAGACTTCGTGTTCACGCAGCAATGAGAATGAATTCTTCAGTATTGAGTGAAGAGCATAGAATATCTCGTATCTCTAAGATGATGAATGTGAAGTCTAAAGACTCGAAGAGTTAGACTTAATCGAGTTGATCATACACAAGACTTGCAGCACAGTATTTGAGCAATGAACTTGATCTATTAGATCTGATCAGATTCGTCGATAAAATGCTTGTCTTTTCAGACATTTCATTAGTGACTAATCTGTTTCTCTTTCAGCAGATTTAACGACATTATCAGAAGACAAACATCACGTCGCAAGATTGAAACAGTCTGAAATACGACGCTCTTATCTCATCTCGTCGATGCAATGAGAATAAGATTCATCTGATCAATTGCAAGACTCTGTATCGTCTTGATCTGATCATTGCATGAAGAAAACTCGAGCAGGTTCATCAACGTCAAAGACAAGAAGTTGAAATCAGAACTATGCAATGCAATAATGATATTTACTGTCAACATTCTCTTCATCTGCTTCAATTCTGCTTCACTCTTAGACATCTTTCTCGCTATAGCATTCTGTTCTAATTCTGACACGTCGCTTCAATTTGATATGATACATCGTGATTGTGCTTGTGACTCGAGCAGTGAGATGAGTGTCTCTAGTGTCTCGTCATCTATAATTCAAGCTCTTCTGAGCAACGTCTTTCAGAAGAAATCTTCTGAAGCAGCTTGAGACAGTGCTCATGATGTCTCGTCACCTGATATTTGAGCTATTCAAGATAACGTTTCTTAGAAAAACTCTTCTGAGACAGTGCAAGATGATGTTTCATGCAGCTTGAATGAGTCGATATTGAATTATAGAAGACAAACAACGTCAGATCTTCTGAAATAATGAGCTCGAAAGTTCTCTTCTGAAGATATGATCAACAGCGATTTTGAAAGTTTCTCTTAGACGTTTAGTACAAGAAGTGATTACAATCAACTTTCTTCTCATTCTTTATTGCATTATTTTAATTCAATATGCAGCAGACTCAAGCTCTAAAATAGTTAACAAATCTCGAAATACGCTCTTGTCTTCGCTTGCTTTTCTGTTCTTCGTTGATGATCAATCAATTTTGCAAATCAATTTCTTCATCTTTTTTCGCGCTGCAGCTGAGTCTTTGATCACGAATAGACTGCGTGCTTGCTTGACGCAGAGACATGATTGTACACGCACTCATGATGTGCTTATAAACAAATGCACAATCATCAGTCTTTGTTCATTCAAGTCAATCTATCTCGTTTACGTTCATGCTATGCTCGATCTTTTGTCTCAAACTTCTTCAACAATCTCTGTGCGCTTCTCAATTTACTGCTGAGCAATCATGTATCTTTTCAGCGTACTCTATATTTCGTTTCTGACTCAATCGCTCTCTTCTCAAGAATCTTCGTAATTTCTCACTTCTGCTTCTCTATCTCTGCTGAATCATCAGAGCTCTGATGTTGCTTGATTTCAAGTGATCTGATGACGATAATGCTGATAAAATCGTCGATGACTGATCTTCTTTCATTGCAAGAATTTGCGTGAATAGATCATCTTTCATGATTCGCGAATGAAGTGATGCTAGAAGAGCATAGATGATTAAGAGACTTGATGATTGTATTAGAATTCGAGAAATGATGTGTCTTTGACTCTTTTGTTGAACAAGATGTGTTGAGTTGAGTGTCTGCAGTATCAATCTCAGACATAATGCTTTCTATCTCAGCAGAAGTGTTCTTATTATCAGTCTTGATGTTCTCATTCTGCATCACAAATGAATTATCTGTGAAATGTCAGACATTGTTTCACTTTTAAGTTAAAGATTCACGTTCTGTATCTACTCTGACTGTCATCAATCTCACTCAATCGATTTGAGCTTGCAGTATTCTCATGATCTTAAAGCGCTCGATTGTAGTAAAGTTCAAGTTCAGAAGAAATTTTGAATACAGCTTGTAGAGTTATCTTTTTCGCTTTCTTATGCTTCTTCAATGAAGAAAGATCATGATCATCAATGTTGATTCTGTTCTCATCGATATGATTGTAAGAACTTTCGATAGACTCGATGAATGAAAAGTAGAAGTCTTTCTTGTTATTGATGTCACTGTCGTTGTCGTCTTGATTGTTCTCAGCTCTTATCGAGTTTTCTGCAGTAATTAGATGAATTTCTCATGACGCTGAGTTTCAACAATATCTTCATTCTCGACTCTGATATCTTCAGTCATCTGAGTTTGAAACAAAGATTCGATTTTTCGATGTGTCGTGAATGACTTGTCTCATCAGTCGCGCTCTAAGATCATCGTGCATTTTTCGTCAGTATTACTCAAAATTGATGACTTTAGACTGAAGCATGAGCTGCTTGCTGATGATGATTGATAAAAGTTGATGCAAGACATGTCAACGACAGTCATTGCAGAAGATATTTGCGAGAGAATCTTATAAACAAGAAGACAGTGAAAACGACTGTCTGTTCTACAGAAGAGCGCAAAATGAACTATATGTCATGACTCATCAGTCGCTCTTGACACAGAGATACATTTAATTTTATTGAGAGTCACATCATCTCTGCGCTGTCTCTCTAAAGCTTCGTAAGTCTTCTCTTGACTACACGCAATTCTTAAGAATTGCTCAATTCTCACTGATTTCTTTTTTCTCTTCTCTGTTCTCTTGTCGTTCAATTCACGCGCTGTATTTCTTGAAACAACGTGCATTTGAAGATCTTTACTGTAGCAGTCAGCTGAATCGTCGTCAATCTTCATGAATCAAACTTCACAGAACGTCTCATAGAACGTCTTGCAAGACACTTGATAAAGCACAGATTATGCGAATTCTCTTCTCTAAAGCTAATCGTCAATGATTCATCAATAGTTTATGACTCAGCATTGACACGACTGAGACAATCTCTTCATGAGCTGAGAAATTTTCAATGCAGATGACAAGAATGAAGAGTGTTTGACAAAATGACACAGAATGACACAGAAAAATGTCATCTCTTCAACAGTCAAGTTTCGATTCAGACAGTGCTGCGCAGAGCACATGCATATTCTCTCAATCAAGTTGTTGTCACGTCAGCATCAACTGATGTCTGAAACTCAATCAAGCTGAACTAAACAAGACTGCTCAATTGTCACAAGTCAGACTTTGACAGAAGATGTCATCAGATTGCTGACAACAGCATCACGTCATTCATTCATCGACGACACAGTAGAAAACACGCTCAGAGTGATGTGAGACATTTGTTCAATTGATTTCGATGCACAGATGATAGCTCTGAGCAGACTTCGTCTTGCTTGCGCTCTTGTCGTGACGATGATGATTACTTAACATCTCATGAACAATAGTTGTCATGCTAATGAAGCGAGAAACAGAAGATCAGCTATGAGCAGAAAACAGAAGAACGCTGAGAGAGAGAGACAGAAAGATCGAGAATCACTCTAGAAGATGCAGATGAGAGACGCGAAGAACAGCGATTCAAGAAGTCAAGAAAAAAAGTGCGCGTCTTCAAACGAGAAAGATCGTGAGCAGAAACGCAAGAAACAAGTCTTGAGTCAGATGAGCGACGTGAAAACTGAGTCAATAGAATCGATCATTGCAAAGATGAGACTTCTCTCAGATGTGAGTTGAGATTCAAGCGAAGAATCATGAGATGAAAACGAGAAGTCGACAAAAAGCTCAGACGAAAGAGACAAAGAAGATGAGAAGAAATGTTGAAAGTCGAGAAGAAACGAGCGATTATTTATGAACTGAGAAAGCGACGATGAACTGTGTTGACACGCTTTTCCCAATTTAAGAAGACATCAAACTCAAATGCGCAAACATCAGCAGGTAAATTACAAGATAAAAATGTATCATTTTAAAAGAGATTTTGATTCTTGCATAAAAAGATGAAATCTATCATTGCAATAGAAACTTCAAATTTCTCTGCTTTAAGCATGCAGTTTAAAAGCAATGCAACACTTAAGTTCAATGAATTTAAGCAAAATATTATTTCATTCAATTTTACATGCTGATCATGCAAGAAAATGAAACATAAGATTAATAATTTGATGTATTTCAACTATGCATTCAGATAAAAGACTTGCAATTATGATGAAGAAATGAGAAAAGAGAAAGTTTGATGTTTATCATTGAATCATTAAATATAACTATGAAAAGATGATTATCATGTGCATTGATGATATTAATATTGATAAATGTTTTTGAAAAGATGTGCAAAGCTCACTGTCTTATTAACTTTAAGATTAAGCAAAACTTTATATTATAATCATGAGTAAAAGAGCATAAGTTATTAAAGAATCATGCAATTCTGAAACAGATTCAGATGATTAATGATCATTAAATTCTTTACTATAATACACATCAAATCAATATTAAGTTAAAAACAAACAATCACAACGCATGCATCACAAATTTTGAAAAAGAGCATTACAAACAAGACAGAGTGAATCTAGAAGATGATTGAATGATAATGAATTGCACAAATCATAGCAATGCTGATTCAAAGATGATTGTGAGTGACGTTGATTCATTGCAAGAAAACAAAGATGTAAGATTGAAATGCTCATGCAATGATGAAGAGAACATTGTTAACATTATTGATTTATTAATAAAGATATCAACGTTAAAGAAAGAGAAGAGCAAAGATCATTCATGAAAAGAGATAGCATTAAAGCTGATTTGACATCTTTGAATTAACTCAGAAGAAAAACATCATATGAATCAGAACGCATTCATCATGAAGAATATATAGAAACTGAAAACATTAGTTCAACTGCTTAACAAGCAGTTGCATACATAGAAAAGCACACATCTTTCAACGAAAATCACGTCACGAGTGAACGTGACAAGAGAAGAAATGACGACAAGAAAGTAATGTTTCAGAGATGATTTGTCATCGCTTCGCAAGAAACGAGAAATTATGATTAAAATAATGAACAGAAGAGAAATAAAAGAGATATAGAAGAAGTTGATTGAACAGATTTTACAAAGAATCACAAACATGTTGACAGATCAAAAAGATCTAATTAAATCACTTTGCAAACTGAATAATGATGATATTTCTCTTCATGCAGTTAGCTCAGATGCTCAAGCAAATCTGAAAAAGACTCAAATATGAGCAAAAAAAATCATGAGTTCAACACATGTAACACGTTGAATCTTCGCAATGCTGACACATGAAGTATGCATTACAATAGACATGAATTATCAGAAAAAGATCATTGAAAGATTGATAAAAGATAAAACAAGACTTCATGAAGATCTGAAAGTTCTAAGAATAGTCTGACTCAAGAAGATAGCAAAGAGCAAGAAGATTCATTCATCACTCATCATAAAAATTGCAATTGAAGCGATGATGAATCGATTAATGAACATGAGCATGTTGAACTCATATCAAGAATGTGCATGCAAGTTATTTGAAAAAAACTGTTGCATCACATAATGCTTCAGATGTCATGAATTTGATCATATGATTAAGTTCTGCAGAAAGAATCAGTGCTGCAAAAAGTGTGCAGACAAGCATTATATAAAGAAGTGCATGATGTCTTCAAATAAAAGATATTGCATCAACTGCAATGAAAATCATGAACTCTGAAGATGCATCTGTCTCAAGTGACAACAGCAGATGAAACAAGTGTTTGAAATCTATAAAAACAGATTATTCAGATATTTTGAAATGTTTAAATTCAATCATACACTCTTTTTGCTATCTTTGAACTCTTTAGATTCAATGAACTCTTCAGATTCAATGAACTCTTTCAATTCAATGAATTTCTTGAACTCAGCAAAAGTCATGTTGAAAACATGCAGTTAAATTGCTGATGAATTAACTTGATAAATAGTAAAGATCAAGAAGAGATGAGTCAATCTTTTCTCTTGCGTGAATAATGACTTAGACGAGACAACATCTGAGCAGATTCAGAAACGTTCAATCAGAAAGCAAGAAAGATTCTCGATGATTGAAAGCATACAAAAAGTCTTCTCATCACAGAGTCAACAACAGCTATGAACAACTTTATGATAAAACAATCTTTTCTATGAATTTTACAGTACAACATCAGAAAGTTATTAAGAATTCAAGAATCATTTCTAATTAACAGAGAAGTTCGCGAATTTAACATAGTAGCTATACAGAAGCAAGATCGTAACAACAATGATTTACAATCATTTAACTCAGCACACAACTTCTTTCATCTAGTGAAAAACTCGTCATTTCAATCAAGAACATGCATATATGTTAACAAATATTTAAGATTCAATTAATGAATAGTAGAAACAGCTGAGTCAGACATTTGCTCAATCAGAATATTAACTTGTAATGCAGACAACGAAACGCAGACGCTAAGACTTTTAAATGTTTACAATTCATGCTCATTGTTTACTATATTCACAGAGAGATTTTCAATCATTTCTCATTTGAATAAACTACTCAAGAATGATTGCAAATAACTGATTATAAAAGATTTTAATCTACATCATTCTCATTGAGAGAGATGAAGATGTTTCACTCATCATATGATGATTAATACTCTACTAAACATCATTACAAATGTAAGACTAAAATTATTGCTGAAATCAGATATTATTACTTGCAAAGCTCACAATCAATTTACGATGATTGATCTAGTTTTTAACAGCGAGAAAATACAGTTCATGATATGTAAGTGCAAAATATGAATTGATCTGCATCAGAGATCAAATCATCTTTCAATCATCACAAAGTTATGTTTACAAACAATCTCAGTGCAACTTTCAACTTAATGACTTTGAAAGAAAATAAATACAGAAGCATTAAGTGCTTATTTGCAAATGTATCTATCTTTGAAACACTCTTTAGACGACAAGACTATGATGAATGACAAAGTGTGTAAGATTATCAGAGTGTTACAAAAGATCATCGAGAAATTTATCTTTTTAACAAAGTCATCAAATTGAGCAAAAGACTTTTGAAATCAAAGCTGCTTCAAAGTAGTAATGAAATCAAGATGATTGCAAATCATATGAAAAATGCAAAATACATTAAAAGCATGAAATGAATATCTGAAGCACAACAATCATAAAAACAAGATCATTCAACAAATGAAATGTGCACACTTCAGATCACAAATGCATGAGTTGAGCAAAGCACTCAAATCAATATGATGCTTTGCAAAATGAGCTAGAATCGAAAGTCAGCTATCTAAAAAGCTTTCTCAATTTTCATCACTGAAGTGAAGTGACATTGATCATATGACAATGATGTTCAAGAAAAAAATCGAGATACTGTGAGAAAAGTTCTTTTTCTCATCTTCTCAAGCGAATGTCAATGACATCGCAGAATCATTTATATGTCTGACAGTCTCATTCAATTCATGCATCACAGAAGATGAAGTGAAGCAGACAATCAAATGAGTAAAAGCAGATAAAGCATCAGATATTTCAGATATTTCAAACAAAGTGCTTCAAGCGAGTCTTGCAGAATTAATTTCAGTATTGACGAGTTTATTCAACGCATGCATAATACATAAGTATTATTCAAAGCAGTTCAAAAAGACTCAAACAATAGTATTATATAAATCAAAGAAAAGTGACTATATCAATTCAAAAATGTATCAACTCATTGCTTTGCTTAACATCATAAGCAAAACGTTGAAGTTGATCATAATCAAAAGACTGAGTGACATAATCAAGACTCATTGCATGTTATCAAATGCTCAAATGAAAGTGAAATATAAGTGATTCATGATCTTGATGTTAAATCTACTGATAGATCAAGTTCACACAATGTGAGACTGTGAAATTAAATATGTGATCTTCATGCTAAGCTTAAATGTTGTTGAAGCATTTAATTAAGTCTTACATGTTAAACTTCTGCATACGCTGAAAATGAAAAGAATGTTAAGCTACATAATTGAATGAACATGCAGCTTTCTAAAGAATCGAAAGACATCATTAATATTCAATGAATAAATGAGTGATATACATAAAATAAACGCAAACATATTGCAGAAATCTTTCATTTCATCGATTCTCTTTCTATTCTTCAACGTAAATTTAATTAAAAAATGCGAAGCATTGAGAATTAAAATCAAAGTGCTTGACTTTATAAATGATATTAACATTCTAATTTACAACAGATTCACTGAGAGATGACTGCGTCGCAAGTCAAAATTCGAAAATTGAAATTTTCCGCGCTCACGCAGGCCAAAATCGGCGGCGGAACGAGAGTTCATCAACGTAGAAGAAAGAATCATCAATTCAGACAGTAATTTGATTGACAAATCGAAGAGCAAACTCACACAAAAAGAACAAATCATCAATCGAATTCAGAACAGCACAGAAAACTGTGTACTGACGCAAAAATCGAAATCGAACTCTTTTGCGCTCGAAGGTCGCACAGAGAACAACGTTGTTTCAGAGAAGTACAGCGTTTCTTATCAAATCACTATCTGTTTCACCTTTTCTTGATGCGTAAGGCAATAAGTCAAGATCAGTCGTTACTATTCTGAGCGAGGTAACGCGACTACTTCGATACCTGGAATATAAAGCAATTGCGTCAAGCATTTTCTATCAAAAGAGTAATCTAGGTTCTTACAAGCTAGATTTATATCATTTTCGTCTGACATAAGTCGGTAATAGAAGGCGATCTATTGCAGGTTTCGGAATAGAAATCGAAGAATCTTTACACTAGAGTTACTGCCTACGTGAAACGCTCTGAATAAGAGGTTAAAGAGATATTTAAGCGATGTCAAGTGAATTTTTAGAAGTCAGAAGCTCGAAACGAGGGAAAATCTGTATGAAAAGAAATATAAAGAGTCGCTTTATGCGCTCTTTCTCGCCCCGTTTCGCGAATAGTAACGCGAAACTCAGCAGAAGCAATAACTCAGTGTCAGAACTCAAAACGTCGACGATAGAAATCAAAAAGTCAACGTTAGAGATTGAAACAGATCTATGAGACGAACTTAGCATGAGTTCGTCAACAAGCAAACAACTGCAGAACGACATTGTCGATTTATTTCGCAGTCAACAAAAATCGCTCACATCAGCAAATAGAAAAACGCAATACATGTTTAGTTCACTCGATGCATTGATGCTAAATTCACATGCAAATGCACATAATGACAAGAATACAATCAATCTGTGAAATGCGAATTCGCAGCAAAAAGAGCAAACATGAGTGATTGTGAAATTCAAAGGAATAAAAAAGCGAAAAGCGATGAAAAGTTCGCAAAAAGAAGCTAGCATCGAAGTTAGTACTAGCAAGTGCTACGATGCCACCTCTAAAAAGATGCAGATAAAGAGACTGCGCGAAAGAATTGAATTCGCAG
>JAABUZ0100000267.1_pt1 | contig 133582 bp, 103 predicted proteins | sample 5562091 | NCBI WGS metagenome assembly JAABUZ01 (sample SAMN12813069, study PRJNA571459) | rock metagenome | isolation source: Antarctica rocks | place: Antarctica: Victoria Land, Linnaeus Terrace sud | collected 2015-12-21 | reverse complement strand
TTATCTTATCTTATCTTATCTTATCTTATCTTATCTTATCTTATCTTATCTTATCTTATCTTATCTTATCTTATCTTATCTTATCTTATCTTATCTTATCTTATCTATGTGCTAACTCGATTGGGCTAGCGCAGGATCCACGCTAGCCACATACGGTTAGCGTGTCACGTGACGTCACGTGATCGGGTGGGTCGGGTTAAACACTCGACGCGCATTCTTCGCTCGTCCCACCCTGTTGGGCTAGGAAATTTGCCTGACCTTAGGGTCAGGGTTGGGCGAGTCAACCCGATCGGGTTGAAACTCGACTCGACGATCACACTAGTTTTGTTTACAAAAATTCGACATTCTTGCTTTAATTGTTTGTCGAAAACGTATTATCACGAGATTGTTTTATAAAAATGAATTTGTTTTGTGTTATAATGCTATTCTACTTATTATAAGTTCTATTTGCAAATAAATTTCGAAATTTTTAGAGCTAATAGACGCGCAAAACGCGTCAACTTTGCTTTATAGTTAAACACAACATTAACATCAATATTCTTTACGCAATAGCAATAAATTTCTTTGCTTTTGCTCTCGCATAAGAATATTTATTGAACAAACGAAAACAAATTAATGAAAAGATATTAATTGCGAAACGAAATAGCAATCGAGAAACAAAAGCTCAAAGAAATCGTTTTTTTAAACGTATAAAACGATTAATAGTGCGAACGAAAGAAAGAGTTGATAATTTAGTCTTGCATCGTATAGAATTCGCATATTATAGCAAGTTAACTAAACGCGCAAAATAAGAAACGAGAGTAGAAAACGCGACGCAAAATCTTATAGTTATTAATGTCGTTTTTAAAGACATAAAACTAGAAATTGCTCTTAAGATTTTTCGAAAATAAAATATTACATCAATAAGAGTTATCGTAATTTATTAACTATTTTACTACGACAAAAACTTGTTAAAAAATAAATTGCTTAACATAATTTACTAGCAATTCGACAAACTTAAAGAAATCTTTATCGAAATAATAAAAGAAGTAGCTTCACGAATTTTAAATTTATTAAATTTAGTTTTATACTTAAGAAAGAAATTAATTGCTACTTTGATTTTTAACAAATACAAACTTAAATTATTATCATTAACGAAGAAGAAATTTACTTGACGAAATCGTTTAATTATTAAGAATCGCTACTTTTTAACAATTACGAACGATTGTTAGTGCATTTTTGACTTAATAAAACAAGACAAATATCTAAAGAATAAAGTCAAAACTTCGAAGAAATTGCTTAGAACGTATAACGAGAACAAAAAAAAAACTTGACTTTTGCATTGTTAATATTAATTATTTATGATATAATAACAATCGCGAAAATTCTTTTTTTTCTAGTAATTTATTTGGAAATCGAAATCATTATTTCGATCTTATTAATAATTGACTATCGTAACGAATTTACTAATTTTGCGCATTTTATTCTCAAGACATTAAAAAAATTAAACATATTTTGATTTTTAGAGTTTAAGTTTATCTAAGATTTTCGATTAAAGTAACAATTTTAAAGATTTTGCTTATTTATCATTTTAGATGCATTTAAGAAAGATAAGAATGAAATCTTTTAAAAAAAAACTTATTATCTTGTTAAAAATGAAAGCAATCGCAACATTTCAAAAATACGAAACTAATTTAAAAGCTTTAACAAATTTAGTGTTTTAAGATTCTTTATTTTGTTAATTGATTACACACATATATAATACGAAACTAAAAGCTCGCGAAATATTATACGTTAACAAAGACTTTTATCTACTCGTAAGAGAAACATTCGTCATTAATGTTTTTTAATAGTTTGAAAAACATAATAATTTTAAATTAATTGCGATTTTTTTTTTTTGCACATTACAATGTAAAAGTAACAAGAATTCGTCTACTAAAATCGTTAATAACACGCGCCTTTTTTAGCGCATCTATTAAGATTATTATATTTCTTAATATTACTAGCAATTTAATGTTAACATTCGAAAAAACTCATAATCTCGCAATTGCGATTTTCGACTTTTCTTTATCTTTTCTTTACATTTGCATCATAACATTAGAATTCAATTTTACAATTTTTACAAATTTTGATTTCGCGAATTTCACAAGCTTCGATTTCTTAATATTAAATATATCAACTACGAATAAAAAATCGCGTTCTCTCTTTTATGATGCGTCAATTTTGAATGAACTCAATTTTAATAACTTTTCGATCAAATACTCTTCGAAGAATTTCGCAATTTTGTTCGATTAATAATTTTATAAGATTCGTAACGTCAAGACTACGACGCGAAAACTATATTAATCAAAAACTTTCGTTAACAAAAGAGCAACAAAAGTCAATGTGTCAAATAACGAAAAACTAGTTTTTCTTAAAAATTCATTAATTCGAAAGAATTATTACGTCGTAACATATAAAAATATCTAGCTCACAAATAATTTTTAACGCATTAAAGATAAACATAGTATTTTTGTCAAAAAAAGAAATGAAATCACTATCGATAAATCTACGAAATCGACGATTTTTCTTAAAGATCTCGTCTTAAAACAAGAATCTAATAAAGTCGAAAATAAAAATAACAAGTTTTTCGAAAACAAGTTCAACAAAGTGACAAAAAAAAAACAAAAAACAAGAAACGCAAAAACAAGAATAACGAATTTTCTAAAAACAAGTTCGACAAAGCGACGAAAAAGAAAACAAAAAATAGAAAACGCAAAAACGAAAATGACGAATTCTTTAAACAAGACAACATTAAAAAAGAAATAAAAAAGTCTAAAACAAAAAAAAAGCGCAAAAGCGATGTCAAAAGAATTAAAACGAAGAACAAGAGCAAAGATAAAAAAATCAAAACAATTAAAACAATTAAAAATTTGAAATTAATGTTAAAACTAAAATTAAACATCGAGATTTTCTTGAAAGAAGCTAAAGCTTTTAGATTATTATTGATCACGCTTTTACTATAAACGAATTAAATAATAACAATGCTCATAGAAGCTTTTGTCATTGCTAGAAAAAATCAATTGCGCATGCAATCTTTGATTAAGATTGTTTTAATATTTAATTTAATCAAAGCGAACAAGAAGAACGTCTTTAAGTCATTTAATGCGATTAAGAAATTCGTAGATAAAATTATTATGAAGATCGTAAAACGATATTTATCGTTCGCTTTTCTTAATTTAAAGCGTCTCGAAAATTTCATTTTAATTAAGAACGCTTTGTCGCATGTGAAATCTTACGCATATAAGAAAAATCTTAAGAAATTCTTGAAGAAAAAATCACATTTGCTTAAGGAACACATTTAAAGCTTATATTCTTATTAAGAAATTTCTTAATTTAGCATTATCAAAGGCGTATTACTAGCGAAAATTTCGTCTTTAGTTGTCTATTTTGTCGCGAAGACGAAATTTCTTTTTAAACTTATTTTATTTATCAAGAATTCTTTTTTTCTTAATCGACAATTTTTCAACATTATTAAAGGCGTATCATTAGCGAATTTTTTGCCCCTAATTGTTTGTTTTCTCACTATTACATTAATAATTTTTCTTATACTTCGATCGTTTTTCTAGATAGATTCTTTTCGTTAATTTATCTTTTTGACAACAAAAATTCTTGTTGTCTACAAATTATACGCACGTTTGCGCTCTTACAATTGGAAACGATGTAACGTATCACTACGAAATTTCGATTTTTGCTTTGATTGCTACATAGCACTATTGATCGCTTGTTGTTGTCGTATTACTAGTTTCTTCTCTCGAGTCATAACTTAGTTTTTGCTTTGATCAATAACGTATCACTACGAGATTTTGGTTTTTGCTTTGATTATTACACATCACTACGAAATAGAGTGATCGTTAAAGATTAAAAAAGATTGTCATCAAGAATCGTGACTTATAGAAAAAGCGTAAGACAATTTTTACGATTTTTTGCAAGTTTTTCTTAGTAAAGGTCTTTTTTATCTTAGGTCTTTTCTATCTTAAGCAAGAATTCTAATTAAAACTAGTCTCTTGTATGTAAAGAGAAGATTTCTCTTCTAAATAAAGAATTAATTCTTTCCATCACATTGTGTTCTTCATTATAGTGCGTTTTTCGCATCAATTTAATATAATTGCTACGACTTCACAATTAGAAAAACAAAGCTTATCTCTTTTCTCTTTATTGTCTTATCAATTTGATAATTTTTGTTAGATTAACAACTCTTGTCAATCTAACGAAACTAATCAATCTAACGACAATAGCGAAGATAAACTATCTAGTATTTTCGATCTTACAATTGATGCTTAGCGCGATTTGTTTCGCTTCACGTTTACTATCGATGTCTTTTCGTTATTTTCTTCGTTATGCATTAGATCGAAGATCAAGTTCATTATTTTATTTCACACAATACGTTTAATTATTGAGCGATAAACTAACAAAGATTGTGCTAGTTTGCTTGAAATCGTTCGTAAATGTTGCAATTCTCATTAGTATAACAAGCAACAAATGTCTACGTTATATAATTCTTAATAACATAAATTTTATTAAGAACAACTTTATAAAAGTAAATATAATGCAAAGCTTTACAAATTGTATTTCAAATCTTATCTTATTAACTTAATTTCTTTTTAAACGTTTTCAAGTTCTTAAACGATAAAATTTTAAAATAAAATTTGATAGCTTCGTTATATGTAATTAGCACAATATTCGCTATTTATATTATGTATAACGTTTTAGAATCGATTATCTTTAAGAGAGCATAATATTTAATAACGTTAAAAAAAATATCAAATTTAAGATGTTTCGCGAACTCGTTTATTTATTAATTTACAAACGTCGACATTACGACAATAAAAATAGTCTTAAAGTTAATTTTAGCGCTAAGTCGATTAATTATTATAATTGCGATAATTATCACAATCTTGCTTAATCTTATTTGATTAATTATTATTTTTTTAGTAAGTTTGTCTAGTTTAGTTTCGAGCTTATGCATTATTGCTATATTTATAAGTTAATAATTATATAGATGCGACGTTAGATCTTTTATCTCTTAAGTTTTATTATTATTTCGACGAACAATTCTAAAGTCTAAAATCTTGCTTACTTTAATAATATCGACTCTATCTTGTCTCGCAACAACAATATCGTATTTATTCTTTTATAAAATAAGAAAACAATGCGTTCGAATAACGTATGTAATACTTAATGCAATTAATTTTGCTACAACAATTGCTTTCGATAGACGATCTACTAAGCAAACTAGCAACTAAAGTCGATTTAATGCTTTATTATTTAAAGCTTAACTTTATTAACGTCTTAATCGCTACACTAGATTTCGAAGAACAAAACATGAAAAAACTCTATTAATCGCTAATAAAACAACTAACGTCGAACGAAAATAACTTGAAACGCTTTATAACGATTAATCAAATGCAATATTAATTGTACTTGAACGAGAATATAGCAATCTTATCATTATTATCTTCGTTGTTATTGTTCTTACTTAATAAGTTTTTAACGCAAAGCGCGCGTTTGTAATTTAACTATATCAAGAAATAAAATAAAAAGAGAAGAACAACAAGTTAGCTGTTATTAAATAATCTCATAAACGAAACTTTAGTAAACTCATTAATTTAAGAGAAAGAAAGCAAAATAAAGAGAGAAGAAAATCTAACATGATTCGACTTAATCTAACATAGTTCAACGATCTCTATCTATTAATAAGTGAATGTAAGTTAGAATAATCGAATTCTTTAAAGACTTTATTAATTCTTAATCTTCTAAACGTTTTTATCTATTATTAAGATTAAAGTTTTACGTAAACGCGCAATCATAACGAGATCTAAACAAAACTCAAGAGAATAAAAGTGTAATATTTTAACATAGTTTAACGACGTTCAAACACAATTTATTAATTTCTTTTTTCTTTTAAAGACTTTATCGAAGTTACGATCTTCTAGACGTTTTCTTCTATCACATTTTCTTAACTTATTTTATTCTTTCTCTTAAATTTCTTGCTTTCTTCTCGTTAAAGTTACAATTGACATCAAATATACTAAATATATTGTTAAATTCGTTTTTAAGAAATAAGTCAAGATGAACAAAGCGATAAAAGTCTAGAACATTATCGTTAACTACTTTTTCGTTCTCTATTAACACAATTAGAATCTCGCGTAAACACGCGATCGTAACAAAGAAATAACTCGCAAGAATAAGTATATAATATTCTAACACAATCTAACGACGTTCGAACATAATCTATCGACCTCTTTCTTCTTTTAAAGATTTCGTCGAAGTTACGATTTTCTAGACGTTCTCTTCTATTACATTTTTCTAACTTATCTTATTCTTTTTTTTAGATTTCTTGCTTTCTTCTTGTTAAAGCTACAATCGACATCAAATATGCTAAATATATCGTCGAATTCGTCTTTAAAAAATAAGTTAAGATAAACAAAGCGATAAAAATTTAAAGCATTATTGTTAATTATCTTTTTGTTTTCTATTAATACAATTAGAATCTCGCGTAAATGCGCGATCGTAACAAAGAAATAACTCGCGAGAATAAAAATATAACATTTTAACTTAATTTAATCGCGTTTTAACATTGTCTTACAATTTATCTTTTCTTTTAAAAACGTTATTAAAGTTACGATTTTTTAGACGTTCTCTTCTATTACATTTTTTTAACTCACGCTTTTCTTTTTTTCTTTTAAATTTTTCGTCTTCTTTTTATTAAAATTATAGTCGATATTGAATACGTTAAGTACATCGTTAAATGCAAATTTAAGAAATAAATTACAATAAAGAAAGCGATAAAAGCTAAAATCTTATTGTTAAATATTGTTTTGTTCTCTATTATTAAAATCGAAATCCTACATAAGCGCACAATTGTAACGAAGAATAAAATTGTAATTCGTAATTTATTTACATGCATAAAGAGATGCTATACAACATATCAAATGCATAAAGAAAGTTAAAGTAAATCTATAAATTATATATATAAAATATAAGTAAATACGTGAGAATTATAAGCAAAAGAATGTAAGCGAAAAGTATTATAAGATAATTGATTTGCAAAAACTATAAAATTATTAAAGTAACTATAATTTAACGTTTGTTCAATAAAGAGACAATTTTTATTAAACAATTTTTGTCTTTCGAATTTAATACGTTTATTTTATCGACTTGTTAATTGTTTCGTAAGCAAAGAATTAATAAGAGCAAAATCAAATATATAGTCTTTGCGATTAAAATAACATCGTTAATCAAGTTAATCTCGTCTAGCTTCGACTTATCTTAGATTTGAAAAAAACTTTATTTTTAATAATTTATCGTCTTTTGATACGATTAAAGCAACACATTTTATTATTAAGCTTAAATATCTTAGCGATTCTTTTTACAATTATTAAAAGTTTCTTTGCAAACAAATACAAAAACAATTAAAGAAGATATGTACGAACGCAAATATTTATTCTATTTGTAGAAAATTATATTTCTTGTTCGCATGCAACAATACTAGACTAATCGCTAGATTGAATTTCGATATTAACATTCTAGTTTAACCTAGATACTTAATATCAATCTCTTGACTTAGCTCGAAATTGACCTCGAGTCAACGATTTTTTGATTCGACTTAATCGACTCGCCAAGCAATCGAAAATGACGTTAAAATGTCAAGATTTTCTATTTTTAAAAAAATTCGCATTATTTAAATTACTAAAAATAGTTTAAAAATAATAACGCACAAATAACGTACAAATGCATTATCTAAATGCATTATTATATAATATTATAAACAAATTAATTAAATTAATCAATTTGATTAAGTTGATTAATGCATTTTTTTAAAAATAATTTAAATTTTTCGAGTCTTGGCGAGTCGAGCCAAGTTATACGCTAAGTATTTCATATCTATTCTTTGACTTGATTCAAATACTTGGGCCAAGATTTCTAACTTGAATTAGGTCTTGGCGAGTCGAGAACTTGGCTCGAACTCGATGACCTAGTTCGACGCGATCAATCTAAACAATACTTAAGAGTATATTCTATACTATTAAGCAAACGACTTCGTCGAAGACTTTTAAAAAAAGCACTAAGTAGATTGATCGCCAGGCTAGGTTTCGATATCAACATTCTGGTCCAACCTAAATACTTAATATCAATCTCTTGACTTAGCTCGAAATTGACCTCGAGTCAACGATTTTTTGATTCGACTTAATCGACTCGCCAAGCAATCGAAAATGACGTTAAAATGCCAAGATTTTCTATTTTTAAAAAAATTCGCATTATTTGAATTACTAAAAATAGTTTAAAAATAATAACGCACAAATAACGTACAAATGCATTATCTAAATGCATTACTATATAATATTATAAACAAATTAATTAAATTAATCAATTTAATTAAGTTAATTAATGCACTTTTTTAAAAATAATTTAAATTTTTCGAGTCTTGGCGAGTTGAATCGAGTTATACGCTAAGTACTTCATATCTATTCTTTGATTCGACTTAAATACTTGGATTAAGATTTCTAACCTAAATCGAGTCTTGGCGAGCCAAGAACTTGACTCGAACTTGATAACTCAACTCGACGCGATCAATCTAGCACTAAGTTAAATTAACTCAAACGACGACAACACGAATCTAGAATCTTCTATAAAAGTAAGACAAACGACAACAAATTAACTCGAAATAACAAAATTAATCGATTGATCTTATATGTTCTTAAGAAATATAAAAAACAATTATTTAAAGCTTACGATTCAAATGCTTTCAACTCTTTAAATCAAATAAAAGATGAACGATGTTACATCTTTAATGCGACTTTGTAACACAATAGTTTTATTATCGAAGCGCAACTTTTGTCAATCGCAAGAAAATCTTAAACTCGTTATTAAGAAAAATAATAACGATAACGATTTTAAAGAATTAAAGAAAAATAATATTCGAATAAACAAGAAAAAGACTAAGATTGAAAGTTCGAAAAAGCGACTAAAAACGAAGTTTACAACAACAAGAACAACTATACAAATCGATATTTACAAAAAGATAATTAAGTATTTAGCGAGACGTTTGATTGTTAATATATTTAAATTGTTGCAATCTTCTTTTAACTTAACGAACAAAAAGATATATTAATTGTTTAATAATTATATTAATTATGTTATAACTCATTAATTGTTGCAATCTAAATGCACAACTAACGATATAAATAGATTCTTTAACAATGTCGATCTTAAATTATTGCATAATCTCTTAAGCTTCAAAAACTCAAACAAATAACGAAACAATTTGCATTATATTTTCTATAAAGATCGCAACAACGTCTAGACACATACTTAATTCAAATTAAGTAAAACGATTCGCACGTCGCAAAATCGATTTTATATAATTTAGCATCAAGAGATAACAAAGACAATCGAATTTCTTATTAATTATTCGACGTTCGCAAACAATCTAGTATACTAGTTAATTTGTCAATAAAATATAGTAAAAAAGATTCAAATATATAATAAGTTTTACACAAGAAACTAATAATGAAAAACTTAATCAAGTCTTTCAAATAAAGCAATCGTAATATCTATTATGCTATTTATTAACAAAATTATGTTAACTAAAATGTACGACAACAAATAAACATACTTGATGTACATAACAATCAAGAATCTTGACAACAAGACAAAAAAAATCAAACTCGCTCAAGCTTTGTTCAACTAGATTTTCTTTCAATCATTAAATCAAAGAATACAAATATTAAGATCAATATATATTATTAAGCGATAGAAATAAATTTTAAGCGTAAAAGCAAAAAAAAGTTTACAAAATATTTATTCTAATCGATTATTTGCAATTGTCAAGACTGTTGTTATTAAAGAAATATTTATTTTTTGCGCTAAGAAATACATTCGACATAATTATTTTATATTGATTAACATAAATGTCAATTATAAAGAATAAATTCTAATTATTAACGTTAAAAGCAATTAACATTGCAATATATGCACAATCTTATTTATCTAGCGCGAAAATATATGTATTAATTGATTTAGTCGCACTTATGAAAGCACTTAGACGCAAATTCTTTATTAGATTGAAAATAACGTCTTGAATAAACATTTAAATTAAATGCATTTAATAAAAAACTTTACTTAAAAACATTAATTTGTAAACATTTACGATGCAATAACAATAGATATTTTGCATCAACTTTACAATAACAACATCATAAATTATTTATTTAAGTAAATTCGCAAACTTATCAATTATTATGTTTTATAATTTAAGAGAAATTAGAATAACTTTATTTTTTTAAAGAAAAGTGCAACAAATTAGCTTGAGCGACGCTTTTAACTCGTAACGACGTACGTAAAACTTAAATACTTTAATTATTTTAATAAAATTAAGCAATAAATAAGCAATAAGCAAAAGTCGATTTTGCGTCAATTAATTCTTATAATAGTCTCGCTATTTACTTCAATTTTATCGCATGCGATGCTATGCGTTCGAACGTTTCTAGACTTTGTTATACTAAAATGTTATTAAACTTACGACGATAAAACATTGCGCTATATAAATTATGTCTTGTATCGTATTAATAAATTAAATTTTTTTTTTACAAATTTCAAAAAGAAAAGAGAGATTCAATAGATTATTTCAATTTTCTCAAATATTATATACTAAATTATTAAGTCTCGCACATAAAGAAATATAAAACTTTAATTAAATACAACAATTTAATAAAAGAGACAATGCACAAAGAAATTAAGTCGCAATATAATCGAATTAATAAGCATTTAAACTATTAAAAACAAATCTTGTATTATAATATTCGAAAGATCAAGATGCAAGCAATAAACGATCTATTATTATATAATAATTCGAGAGCGCTCAATTAAATTGACACAACGCTTAATTAAAATAACATCACGATCGATTAAATTAATATAAACGAAAAAATTAAAATTACAAGAGCTTCACAATTATAAGAGTTAAAGTTGTCTTGTTAAGCGATCGATTTAAATATAAAGAACAAACTCAAGATAATTAATATAAAATTTAAGTACTAAAGACGCGTTGCTAATATTATTAAATATCTTTAAATTCTTAATTTTATTGAAGCTCTTAATTCGTTTATTTGTTATTAATAAGTTGTAAGAGATCGAACACAAAAGAAAAGAAAAACAACTTTTAAAAGCGAGAACATCTTTTTCTATTACAAGAAAAATAATTTCTCGTAAGTAAATAATTGTTTTGTTTGCATTTATCTCTTTATTACTTGCTAGAAAGATGTTGTTAAAACGACAAATATCAATAAACAAACTCGCGAAATAGTTCGTTGCTCTTATGTCTAAAGCGACAAGAACGACTCGACTCAATAAGACTAAGTATAAGCTTAGAACTACATGTTTAACGCAAAAAAACAAATAAATAACAAAAGAACAAAAGAACAAAAGAACAAAACGTAAGATCTTAAGTTGTATTGAAGAAATATTAATAAAACAATTATTAATTGTAATAACGATTCAAGATTCTAATAATAAGCGATACGATCGTAAAGAGAAAGCAATATGTTATTAAGAAACTCTAATAGATGCTTTGCAATAACGTAATAATAACTTTTTTTATAGCATTTATAAAATGATTGAAACAAATCGTTTTAGTCAAGAATGTTAATCAAATTAACAAAATCTAAACTCGCGTTAATTTTGAACGTTTTTAATTATTAAACGCAATGCTTATGACGTTTTAACAAACGAAACAAACAAGAGTTTCTATATTAATAATTTTTGCGATTAAAAAATATACAATTTGCTATACGACAACAACTAAGAAAATCTTAACATCAAACAAGCTAACAAAATAACAAAAAATATAACGATAAAGATTGCAAAGCGAAAACAAAATGTTATTGCAACAATTAAAATCGTAACGACAAGAATTGCGAAACAAAAACAAAAGACTCAAAGAGTTGTCAAAAATATAACGACAAAAATCGCAAAATAAAATAAAATAATAATTAAAGAGAATGCGAATCAAAGTAACGCAATTGCTAAATCAACGAATAAGTTTAAAAGCGTCAAATAAACGATAAGACGAAACAATGTATATAAATTTAATTACAATAGATTGTACGTTATTGCTTCGATTGCGCTTTGCGACGCTAATTAAAACAAGTAAAGCAATATTATTATTCAAGACTTCGAATGTAGATTATGCGAGAATTAAATGTCTAGACAAATAATGCGATGTTAATTTGAACAATTAATTAAACTTGTTAAGTAATTAGATTAACGAACAAAATAATGCTCGCTAAAATAATAATAACAATTATTGAATTTAATATTATGTCTAAATTATAATATGAGTTCGCAAGAAACAATGTAATTTTCTATTTGTTTCTAATAAATAGTTCTAGTGTCTAATGTACTTAATTATATAGTTTCGATAATTGTTTAAATCTATGTTCACAAATCTACAAGATCTAAAGAATTTGGAAAATATCTTGACACGCTTAGCTCGATCTGCTTGTCGAAATGCGACTGTTGTCTCAATAATATTACGAAAAAATATTTGATATATAATTTCTTAGACTTCAAAGAAATTCTAATTTGAGAAAACAAAGCAAAGATAATCTTAAGATACGTCAAATGCTCGACAATATTGCGCGAAAAGATCTAGTATAATTATTAAGTCAAATTCAACACTTTTTTCTTAACTTGATTTATTCTCTTGAATTTCGTAGAGTTGAATTAGAATCAAGACGCGAATCTAATTCTAGAATCGAGTTTTGTCGAATCAATGTCAAGAATTCAAGCTAACTTCGTCGCGTTTAAACTAGTCGTCGAGTTAAATTATGATATCACCTCTCTAGTTTGACCTGGCGCCAAGATTGGGTCGCAACGATTTTTTGAAATCGAATCGCTCAAAGTAGTTTAGCGCGCTTCGCGCTAAACTACTTATTGTAATCGACTAAACTACTTTGAGCGATTCGATTCCAAAAAATTCTTTTAACACAAGTCTTGGCATTTGCACGTGACATTTCCGGGTTAGCGCGACTAGTCTAGTCGCGTTAGCATTCGCTTATCTTATCTTATTTTATCTATACGTTAATTCGATTAAACTAGCGCAGAATTCACGCTAATCGCATATAATTAGCGCGTTACGTGACGTCACGTAATCGAGTAAGTTAAATTAAACCCTCGACGCGCATTCTTCGCTCGTCTTATCTTGTTAAACTAGGAAATTTGCCTAACTTTAGAATTAGAATTGAGCGAGTTAATTCAATCGAATTGAAATTCGACCCAACAATTACGCTAAAAAGATTACAATGTTGTCGATATAACATTTGCAAAACTTACAATAAAATCTAAGAAATTTATTTATTTTATTCTAAATATACGATATTAATTCTTTAAAGTTTATAAGAATTACGTTCGATCGTTCTTTTTTTTTATAAAAATAATCGTAAAACAATCTCGATGCTTCTTCTTAACTAGAAATTAATAAAATTAATTGTTGTCGTTTACGATAATAATATAAGATCAATCTTGTAATTTAATTATTACATCTTCTTGTAATAACAAAGAATACAAATTTGTAACGCTAATAGCGTTTAAATTTCGAATATCAATTATTACTTTATCTTTTCAAATAAATCTTTTGTCTAAATTAATATATACGATTTTTTACATTACAAAAATAAAAAATTTGAAAAATGTAAAATTTCGAATTATTTTAGTTTGTCTTGTGCATGTATCTTGTTAAACTTCTTATTAATTAAAATCTTTAACTTCTAATTTAATAAATACGTTTTGTGCGTTAATTTCGCGTTAATTGTAATTTGTCAATTAGTTACTATAGAAAGCTTTATATGCTCTTAAGAAGAAAGATCTATTGTATCGTCGATATTCTCTTAAATTCTTAAATAACGATTAATTATTTTAACATATTTTGCAATTTCGTCGAATAACTTATAGATAATAATGTTGTTTTTCAACTAAATTTTTATTTTCTTTGAAATAATCTTTCGAAAGAAACGTATTTTAGCAAAGTTTAACTTTAATAAAATTGAATAATCTTCGAAGAAAGAAATTGTCGCAAGAGAATAATTCTTTTTTTTATAATATAATATTTTTTATTTTCGTATTTTACAATACATTTAATACGATAACAATTATCGAATTTTTGCAAGATTTCTTTATTATTGCGAAAGTTAATAAATTAAAAGTTTGCGTTTACGAAATAAGTATACGTTTCTAATATTGTAAGCTCAAAAAATATTACGTTTAAAAAATTTACTCTTTTTTTTTAAAGTTACAACAATCTTTGTTGTTAATCTCGCGAAAATTGTCTTCTTCTTTGTCGTGTGAACAATTCGACAAATTCGAACGTTATTTTGAATCTTTATTTCGCAAAATATTGAAATTCTCTTACAAGATTTAAATCTTAGTTTTCGACTTAATATATTTATAATTACTTGTTTCGATTCTAAAATATTTATACTTATAAGAAATTTCGTCTTAAGATTATTTATTAAGTAAACTTTGTAACGAATGTAAGCAATCACTTTGTTATTAACTTTATTCTTGTTCTTCAAATAGACGTTTACAAAGAATTACTAACGTAATCAACGAGTTAAGTTTCAATTTAAACGAATTGACTTGTTTAATTTTAATTCTAGGGCCAAGCAAAAGTTCTAGCTTAATTGGGTAAATCGAACGCATAAGACGCGTCAAGCGTTTAATTCAACTTATTCGATTAGGTGACGTTACGTGACGCGCTAACTCGATTAAGCTAGCGTAAGATCTACGCTAATCGCATATAATTAGCGTAAATCCCTGCGCTAATTTAATCAAGTTAGTGCGTAGATAAGATAAGATAAGATAAGATAAGATAAGATAAGATAAGATAAGCGAATGCTAACGCTACGAAGTTAGCTTGAATTCTTGACATTGACTCGACGAAATTCAATCCTAGAATTGGGTTCGCATCTTGATCTTGACCTAATTCTACAAGACTTAAGAGAATAAGTCGAATTAAGAAAAAAGTGTTTAATTCGACCTAGCGATTACACTAAGAATTACTCGTCTAAAATATATTTTGTCGCGTCGATGTCTCTTAATAAAACTAAAAAAACATTTTTTAATCTTTATGTTAAATATCTTCGTCTTAATAAAAGCGTAATTTATTATAAATATATCGCAATCAAAATTTACACAAAAGAGACTAAATAAATCGCTAACGTTATATTTGATTATTGCTATAACGTAATGTTACGCTCTAAATATTATTTCGTCTTCTTTGAAAGATGTTGTCAAGAAAGTTATTATCTTTCGTTCAATTATATTCGAAAAAGCTAATTTCGAAGACAAATATTATCGAAAATTCTTAGCAATAAACTCTAAGAACTTTTGTTAATTCTTTCTTTTGCATAATCGCACATAAGCATAAAGCTTGTTTCTAAATTCGAAAGTATTTTAACATTGTTAACAAATAGATTTTTCGATAATGTTCTTTTATAAAAAGATATAATATGTTACGTCAATAAAAAAACTATTAACATTCTTGTTATTTTTTTTGTTATTATTTTTTTTTCTATCGAAAATCTTTTTACGAGAATTAATTTTCCAATTTCAAGAATGCGTTGTTTCGATATTTGTTAACGCATAATCGTAATATATCTTTGCATCTTTTTTATTTTTTTGATTTTAATCTTCGTTATAATTATCGAAGTAAAACTAAATCTACTAATATGTTATTTGCAAATCTAAGATTTAAAAAGAGAAATTTGCACTATTTGTTTCGTAAAAATACGAGAATCTCTCGCATTCTCTTTTTATAATAAAAATTCTATCTTGATTGTAAAATTTATTTCGATAGAAATTAACATTATTAACAATAATTATTAGCGATTGTTTTGTCGAAAATAAGACGATTTTTTAATTTTAAATATTTTGAGCGTTTAATTAACTCGAGTAAGTCTAAGTTAAATTCGATTTAAATATATTTGCGTTTTGCTAATTTGTATAAGTTTTTGTTCTATTATTGACGTAAAAAAAATTCGAGTCTTTTTCTTAATAAAAAAAATTCTATTGCAAAGAAGAAAAGCTCAATTAATAAAATAAGAAATTTTGCTAATACGAAGAAAAGTAAGATCGCTAATAATTTGAACAAAAGTTATCTCGATTTTGTTCGAAATAACAATTAAAGAAAAAACACTTTATAAAAGTTCTTTTATTTGTTTGTGTTTGCAAACAATTACGACGAGATTTTTTATTAACTTTAGATTTGTTTTTCAATTTCTTAAAAAATCGACTTTTTTTCTTATTTTGTTTTTTATTCTTTTTTTAAAATAAAGCGATATATTATTACATTTTCTTTTAATTTGTTATCAATTCGTCGAATTTTCGAATTAAAATATTCGCTATAAGCGACAATATAATTACTTGAAACTCTAACGACAAGTAATTTTAAATTTAGATCGTCTTAATTAGATCTTTACTTAAATTAATTTATGTAACGTATAACTTTACATTTTGCATATACATATACGACTTTTTTTCGTTTTGCAAATTCTATACAAAAAAGATTTCTTAATTTAGCTTATTTTAAATTATTAATATAAAGATTTTAAATCATTTCTTTAAACGACGAAGAATACAATTTAATTTATTAAATAAAGCAATTATTACATCTTTCTTATTTTAAATAAAGTTATTAAATTATTAATACAATGCGTTTCTTCAAAAGCATATAAACATATAATTTTTAATTTTCTCTTTCTTAACGATAGTAACATAGTCGTTAACTCTACAATAAAAAACATATATCTCTTAATAAACAATTTTCTTTTTAATAATAATAATGTTGCTCTTGTTATAGAATTTCTTAAGATCTAAATAAAAATAATTTAAATCGAAGATTCGAAATATAACGTTATTTTCTAAGATATTATTATTGATTAATTCGATTAATTTCGAAGAATTCTATTGTTCTAAAGAGTTTTGTTAATTAGTAGAATCTATTAAGTTTGAAAGAACAATAGACAAAAACAATCTATTTAATTGAGCAATATAATTTGCTAATGTTTTAATTATTGTCTAATTAATTAGCTTTTGCATTGCGAAATTGTTTATTAAATCTTCGATTTCTATTATAACTAACGTTATTGCTCGTAATATATTTATTCGAATAAATAAAATACTTTTTTCTTAATTGTTTTTAAATGTCTTACTCGTTTCTCGTCTTTTCTTCTTAGAGACGTCGATAATATAAATTTCGAAAAAACTTAATTCAAAAGACGTTTAAATAACGAAAAATATAAATTTGTTTCAAAAATCGAAAAAAGTCTTCTAAACAAATAAAATAAGAGAAATTGATAAAATTAACACAAAAAAATTGAACAAACGTCGATTTCTTTTTAATATCGAAGTATTGTCGACTTTTTAAAATTGTATAACGATATATAAAACTAAAGACATCGAGCTTTGCAAAATGCTTTCTTTTTTAATTAAATTTTTTGACTTTTTTGTTTGCGAAAAGAAAAAGAAGTCGACGTAAATTAATGTTTATCAATACGCTTCTATATTTGTTACGAAAGTCTTTATAACTCTTGTAAAAATCGATCGATTTACAATTTAATCTAATAAATAGTAGAACGACTTAATAGATCTTGAACGCTTATTATTTCTAATCGTTGTATAGATAGTCGCTAACTTGAAAGTATTGTTTAGTATACTTTGCAAGATAGACAAAAACTTCTTAAATTGTTTCGACAATAATTCGCTAATATTTATTAGAAAATTGTTTAGTTTTTACGCAAATTCGATAATCTTATTTAGTAATTTTGACGACGACGTTAGAATTGCTAACAAGAGAAGTTGTAATATTTGTCTATAAAGCAAACTTCTATCAATACGAAATACTAATAAAATATTCTCTTTTTAATAGACAATTTTTGCAATAAAAAAGCAAACTTTACGATATAATAAAGCAAACTTCTAAGAAGTAGAAATAATAATAAGATAATTTCTTTTTAATAAGATAATTCTTCTTTGATTGCAATTAATATAGAAATTAATTACTAAATAACTTGTTAAAGTTATTAAATAATGCGATTCTCGCATTGCAAGAAGAACACTAATAATAAAAAGAATTGAATTGCTAGCTAGAAGAAGAAAAGTTCTTCGAATCTAAATACGAACTTAATTGTTAAGAAATATTCTATCAAACAAAACAAGAAAAGAAATACTCTATTAAGCAAAGAAAGTACGATTATTGTAATAGCAAGTTACTTTGTTCTTCGCAATCTTTGTCTTAATTATTGTTGCAAAAGAGAATTTTTTAAAATAAGAAAAATCTTTTAAATACAATAAAAGTATATTTAATTCGATTCTATTATATAAGAACAAAATATATATTAGTATCTTTTGTTTCTCAAATTGCAAACAAAAATACTTTTTAATATGCAAAGTTATATTAAATAATTAATCTAAATTGTTTTTAAGTTTTAAGACTAGTCTTTAATTAAATTTCTAATCTTTTTAGATAATTATTGTCTTTAATTCTAGTTTATAGCATAAAATTTTATTGTTTTTAATATATAATTTTGTTCTATCTTGTATACAAATTTAAATTAATATATAGAATTAATTGTTAATATTACAAACAACAATTACTTTATTATCTTATTCAAAGAAAATATTGTTGTCGAAAATAACAATATAGACTAACGTGTAATTCTTTAGAACAAGTAATTTATTCTTTTTTTTCTCTCTTTTTTGTCTCGCTTCTTGTATAGTCTTAAATCTCTTATTTGCAAAATAACATTTGCAATAATTGATAATTTTGCTAGCAATTATTCGATCTTTTTTATTTAAAGAGATCTTTGCTATAGTTGTTGTATTAATAGATATTTTATTGTTTATATTTTTATTATTATCGAATCTATTAATACTTGCAATATCAAAATTTGCGCTAAAATCAAAAGATATTTAATGAATATCGACGTTAAAAGAAAGAGCTTTACTCGCGAACTTCTTCGCGAGCATAGAGAAACTTGTTGTTGATTGTTTCTTAACTTTGAGCTTCAATTTAATAACTTTAGATAGATTGATTGCGTCGAATCGATTTATTAAGTTCGAATCAAGTACTCGATTCGAATCTTGACAATTCGTATTAACTTCACTCGAAAGTCTTAACAATTCGATTTCTAAGATTAAATTAATAATTCGAGTCAATTTCTATATTTGAAATCGAAATTCGACTCGAAAATATCGACTCGAATTGTCAAGACTATTATTTTTAGTAACAATTAATTAATAATTTGATAAAAACAGTTAATCTATTTAAATTAATTAATAAGTATATTAGAAATTTCTCTTTATAGATGTATTACTATTGTGTGTTATCTAGTAATTAATAAAAAATCTAAATTAAAACTTAATTTATATTATTTTTAGTATTCTTAATATTCTTGACGATATTCTTGACATTCTTGACAATTCGATTCGATTCCTAATATTGAAATCAAGAATCGAATTGAATCAATTTCAAAATAATAGAAATCGAATTAAGTTTTGGGTCGATTCCTAATATTGAAATCGTTGGATCGGGTCGGTTCCTAAAATTGGAACCGAAACTCAATCTAACGATCAGTTTAACTTTAGGCTTTGCAAACAACGAGAAGTTATTAAAGACAACAACAACAATCTTCTTGAAGAACTTCTTTGTCTTGATAGGCTTGCTTATAGCGACGACAACGAGAGAAGTCAAAGAGATTATTGACGACGAGGCGAAGATAAAGAAGAACGTCAACTATATAGATATACTAAAGGCTTTACGATTGCATGCTAATTGAATGGATAAAAGAGGTTTTAATTCAATTGCGCGAAAAACCACGATTTGTGTGATGACTCTATTAAAACCTTGGCACCTTCCCGGCTGCGGCATAGAAACCTGCTTGGCACGATAGTGTCTCGTTCTTCGTTTCCCTGGGGATTTGCAAGTGACTGGGATCGGAGTAAGTCAGATACGCAACAGTTCGGAAGTATGTCACTCGGTCGATGCTCTCTAAACACTATTACTCCGGCTCGCTCTCAGGTAGTGATGAGCCAAATACACGCTTCGGAGCACTATCCGGAGCTGACATCTATTTCCATCGTTTGCTAAAGTATTTCTCTCTCAGTTCCTTGGCTCCTATGGTTGTCGCAGAGGACATGTCTCGCAATTTCTTTTCCCTATGTCTTCGTTATCGTTTATCGGTGTTCCAACTTTTATGGGTGCTTTATTTTGCAACAAGCGCTTCGGTGCAGACAGCACGGGGTAGCCACTGTATGGAGATAACGACGCCATTTAAGTTCCAACGAGACAATAGTGATATTGCGCTTACCAATCGGTACGAGTTCAAAGTTCTGTATGAGTTGGCAGACAATGGATCTCGGCAAGCAACTCATACAACCTGTCTGCGCGAATCTGTGTCCCGAATCCGCAGTGTAGCTCGTTTACCCAGTCGGAGTATCCAGCTTCCCCTACCGAGACCGCATCCCCCGCCTGACTAGCTCCCGTTGACCTTGTTATTTTCCAGGCTCAGCTCAGCATCATCATCCACGTCTTGATCTTCGCGGTTGGGCTTAGAAGTTCCGTACGGAACGAACCAGGCTCGATCAAGCCAGTGCCTGATACCCAACCCAGCAGTTTCAGACTCCAAACCCTCGGCGGCCCACCGCATGGTGGCTTTAGGTAACTCGTCGAGATCGCAGCCTGCCACGGGATATCAAGTTGCCATGCTTGCCGACAGTGGCTAAGGCGCCGGAGCTATATCTGCGAAGAGTGCGGGAGAACGGCATGGTGGACAGATGTTCAGCGGGCCGATAGCATTCGCTTGGAATTGCTCCAAAGTCTGTCTTGTTGGGGCTATAAAGAATCCTGCATCGGGCAACAATTGAACGTGTCTGGGCTTTCTGCTGATAGCATCAGCAGCATCAGCGAAACGAAGGGAGGACCATCTGCATCCCTCGAGCATGCCGGTCTGCACGTATGCGGCAGTGTTTACTACGGTGTTGATGGATCCGTAGACCTTCGCGGCTTCGGCGATAGAGGCTTCGATAATGGCGCGTTGTGGTTCAGGTAGAGCAGTGGGCGGCGGTCTTCGCTTTGAGCGGCTCGAGGCGCGCTTGAGGTGGTGGGAGGTCGCGGTGGCCTAAGTAGAGAGTGTTTTAATCATTGGTACTCACTTTCTATTATTGATGCCAGAGCTGGGCCTGGTGAAGGGTCGATAGCTTTGATGACAAAAGACCGGCCTGATTGAGGATTGTGCTGTGTGGATTAGATTGGGCATGTGTTGAACGAGGTGGGAAAGTATTTGATGGGAAGACTATTGACGGGATTTTCTTGGATTTGTATCTAGCTCATACGATCTATAGAACTCTCTCCCGAATATTAGATCCGCTCTTTTTCGCCCAAGCTCGTAACCTGCTAGTGTACTTTTATCATACAAGCAGTACCGCACTCACAATCTGATTAAGGAGTCCGAATCCGCATACTGTCTGCCGTCCAATCCACAACACCAGCTCACAGAAATTGCCACTTACTGCTGTCCACATAAAATGGGCCAGATTCGAGCCGAACAGTAAGTGGCAATTCCCGTGGTCCTTAATTGTAAGATGGGCTCGACCCCTCATTGCTCATTGCTACAGCCATTGCCATTGTCCACATCCATCGGCTCATGGCTCCCTGCGCTGCAGTGCTCCTCCTCCTGAGCACCCTTGGCCAATGTGTCTTCCTCCTCGTCTTCCAGATAGAGCTCTTCAAGCCACCGCTGGAAGCGATTGACCTGTAGATCTCGCGTTTTCCATTGCAGATTCCTGCGCTCCACCCTCGCAGCTGCCCCACAATGCTGCGTGATGACCTCTGTCATCCATGGCTGGACATGCGTCATCTCATGCTCAGCGCACCGTTGCCCGATATCTGAATCCTCCACGATCTCCCGGAAGGCCTCGGACATTGCGAGTTGGATCCGCGCGTTGACTTTGTGCCAGATTCGGGAATGCAAAGCTGCGCGGTCCATGTCTTGCATGCCATTGGCAAGCATGGACACGAGGGGCGCCAGCTTAGTCATGGTTGCTTCTAGGGTTTTGGTTGCGATACTGATGGCATGCGCTTCTTTGCATAAGCAGGGAAGGTGTGTCGCCGCAGGGTTGCCGATGCCTGGGATACTGAAGTGGAAGGCAGGTCGTTCCTGGTTCAGGGTGCTTTCCCGCCTGTCGATCGCGGTGAGAGCTCCGTTGCCTGCTTCGACCAAGGTGCTGTGCACCAAGGCTCGCATCCATGGCTGAAGCCGGCCTAGATAGCCACGACAAGGTCTTCCTCCGTTGTGCATGGGCCAGCCGCCGGGTATGGCTGCCTCGAGACTGCTCTTCATTCTAGCCACTGCAATATTGTAGCCGAGATCCATATTCCTGGCAATGGTTTCCCGCATCCAGGAGCGGACAGTGGGGATTTGTCGACCATCTGGGAACGTGTAGATCTGCGCGTACTTCTTGTAGTGATTGAGAACAGCGACTTTGGCTACTTCACTCATCCTACGTGATTCCACGAAGGGGCAATTGCAAGGTGTGCCGTTTGAGCGCACCTCTGTGTCCTGGCTGCTAGCGTTGGTCTTCGAGCTAGGGGGTGATAATGATCGTTTGCATTCCTCGTCTATTGATACGGTGCGAGAGATCATAGGCGGTGGGGAATGGCAGAGTCTGCCGGTATACTGAGCCAGTGGCAGGTCCTTGCTGGTAAAGGTTCGATGATCCGATCTCGGCGACGGAGGCGATATCTCACATGTCCGTGGCACATCTTGGGGTTTCACTTCCTCCTCGATTGGAGAGGAGTCGTCTTCGTACATGCTGGTGTTGTCGTTGAGGCCTTGGGATTTGAAAGACACAACATCACCGTCTCCGTTGCAACCAAGCAGGATGCGCAACGGAGATTGACCTGAATCTATGCGAGGTCCGGTTTTCGAGGTGTTCTCAACCGTCGGCTGTGGAGCAAAAGAGGTGGCCATCTAGCGTGAACGTCAGACATGCAAGCCGTCGCACGAGCAGTAATGTACCTACAGCGAACTTCGAGAGCGACAGCGCAGGTAGAATAGTGTCGTTTGCCTGGGACAAGTGGACTAATCATTGAAGAAGAGAAATTTGGTGGTCGGATCTGGGGGTCGATTATAAGCTTTGATGGAGTGGAGTTGGCTTGGTATCGTTGAAGCATTGAGTGGGACGCAGCGGCAAAGATATACCTAATCTCACGTTGTACAAAGGGGGCTTGCCACCCTCATTCTCCTCGAACACGAGAAACATTGTAATTACTCAAGACCTGGGAGGAGAGTAGAGGTGCAGAAAATGGCGTGATGAAGCCGAGAGGAATCGTGGGCAATGAAGGAGTTTGGTGAAGTGATATATGTAGGGCTGTGCGCCTTGAAACGACTACGATGGCGGAAGCTGGCAAGAGAAGTCGTGGAAATTGAAACGCAATGGATAGAGAAGTGTTTAAAAAGCATGTTGTCGATGGGAACAGTAAGAGAGAATGATGGTCCAAAAGAGTGCTGGCCTCAAAGAACGAGAGCACTGGCTCTTACAAACTAGCCTTGTAGTGAACAACCTTACAGCATTCGGAGGAGATGCTTGCTTCTGGTTTTCTGTGATGCGGTGTCGAATGATCCGAGTCCACGAATGTGAATAAAGTCTGCCAAGTGCCATCTTCAACTCCTGGAACGCAGTCATTGCTGTAATGCGTTGAGCTGTCTGTAATTCCCCTCGCTCACTGTAAAAGGAATTTCAGGCGACATTCTGCAAGCATGGAATGAATTTCAACGTTCGGCAAAGTGGTGAACGAGTCCTATGTGTCCACTCATCGAGAAATACTGTTAAGTAGGCCGATCGATCAAGCGCAAGGCTTGTTGAGGCTGCGACAAGATCTCGCGATCCAATCTATGTGCAGTTTCTAACTCAAGATCGAAAGGGTGTGGAGTCAGACTCGCTGCCTTACGATATATGAGGGTGTGAAATGTGAAGTAAAGTAGATGTAGGAGCTGGTAGCGAGGGATTGCCTTCGTCGAATAACTTGCTGCTTAGGGGTAGACCAGATTTAGCGCTTTCACAACGATTATCGCCCCTTGACCTTATTTTTAGATCCCCGACCCCAACATCTGGCAAGATAAATTTGGTCAACTTTCGCATTTCGCTATTAAAATATATAGAATTAATTACTTATTACTCTAGACACTATACACTTTCTAAAATTGCTTTGCTTATAAGTTTTGATTACGAATTGCTAAAGTTATAGAAATTGCATAGTTCGTTGACATATAAGAAGTTCAAGTCGATTTTTGTTTTTGAGACACGCTTCAAAACACAAAAACTTTGCAATCAAATAACTTTCTCAATGTTAACTTAAACTCTATCAAAGATGTGCTGTTAAAAGCGCAAAGTCTACTCTATCAAACGTAAGATTTTGATAGTGATAAATCAAGAAATGCGAAAGTTGATCAAAAGCATCTTGCTAGAAGTTGGGGTTGGGAATCTAAAAATAAGGCCAAGGGGCGACAACCGTTGTGAAAGCGCTAAATACGGCGGCAACGAATGACAGGGCCCGCCCACAGCCACCGTTCGACTTGTCCGACGACCACGTCGCCTCCCCTCTTGACCTTGCACAAGATGTGTTTCTGTACTACCGTGACCATCTGCTTGCCAAGGGCTCGGGAGCTATGGTAGCCACGACCAAATCCCTTTAATTGCCAGGAACCAGTAAGCATCTATCAAAAGGCGCCTTCTCGCCTCACGCTCTCAAGACCATGTGATCAGACCTCTTCTCCTTTTGCGCTTTACCACTCATCTCGAATGATTTGCAAGTTCGCCTGCACAGACTGTGACCTTTGACGTGCAATATCCGCTGACTCAGAGCTCCTGGCCTGGGAAGCCTTCAGCTCCGACGCCCTCGTATCAGCCTTGACGCGTTCCTGCCACCTACCTGCGTCGTTCTCCTACTTCTTTACTTTACTGTCGCTCCTTCCAATTCCATCTCGACCTAATCTGCTCATGATAACATGGGTCCTAATTTCGATGCCTGTGGCGCTCGATTCAAAGCTTCCAATTCTTCTTACCCCGACTATAAAGTATCTACAATGGATCGGGTCCAAATCTGTTCGCTAATGCAGGAAGGCCCAAATTGATCACCTACCAAGGTTGCAGGAACCTTTGCGGTTCAGGAGTCCAATACTATCCCTGGGCAAATTCGTCACAAACAATTGCAACATGGGTCCTGCCCATTGTCAGCGTCCTAGTCCAGGCTCCCTACGAGAGCAATGCCTTCCTCAAGACAATCTTTGCGCTCGCTCGCTGGGTCGGCAGTCCTATGGCTACGCTTTCATACACCCTATGGAACGTCCATGTGACGGCAAAATGTGCTACGATGGTAGATATGGCGACGAAATATGGCGATACTCCTCCACAAAACTCGGCATTTGGCCGGATCCGCGACTCCTTCTACATTCTGAGCGTTATCAATCAATGTACGTCCGAAATGCGGTTGCATCTCACTCTGCAGCTTTGGTACGACATATTAAACACGAGGTCCCTACTGCTGACTGGCACTACAGATTCTATCAAGGACCGAATGCCATCGATCGAGGCGGAGAAGTTACTTCGGGTAGCGCTGTTCAGTGATACATTAAGGCTATCTGAAGCACCTCCATCCTTATCATAGACCGGCTTATCTGACCTTGACGAAATGCCCAAGTCGGAGCTTGTAGAACGGCGTAAGTTCCTCGCACAATCACTCCGGGAATACCGAAGAAAAGGCGTTGTCCCCGTCTTCTTCTCCTTCATGTGGTTCTTCTTTGCTCTAGTAGGTTATCTTTTCCGAACCTCCTTTTTCCCCTTTCAGGCGTTTCAAGAGCTTTAAGACATGTCTAGCAAGCATTCACTCGAAAGACATGCCTTATGTCTCCATCCCCTAACTTCAAGAAGGAATGCTGACTCCGAAATCGTATAGGCCATATCAATCGTAAGTACGCTCCCATTCAATGCCGTTGCTCAAGCCTTGCAGGATGTCAAATATTGCCGTGCGATTTGTCGATGCAAATACTGATGACGAGCATGTGTAGCAAGTAGCCTTCGGTCAGTTGGGGGCAAACGAAACAGCGCATGATCTGGCCCTCGGCCTGTTGATGAGCTGGCTGCCTGTTCTAGTCTTGGCGACCATAGTGGACCGTAATCCTATTGCACCAGAAGCAATCCGTCGACGGCTCAACCAGTTCGTGGACGATGTCCGAGCTGCACTCCTCAACCCAAGTCTTCAAACCTCGTACATGACGGAAACCCACAGGCGACCGAGAGATTTTGCATGGACTAAACATCTACAAGACGAGGATTTCTTCCGTGCAAATTTCTTCACTGTGTTTGCGGGTCAAGGCAGATTACGCTGGCACTACGGTGTTGCGCATTCGATACTTGCTGGCATTGAGACCACGTTCGTTGCCAAAGAAGGGAGAAACTGGTTGCGGGACGAGGATAGAGCTTTGACTTACATGGTTGATGGTCCTCGGGACGGTCACTTCAAGGTCTCAGATCTTTCGATTTCAGAATGCTTTGGCAGATAATGAGCTCCGTCGCCATTGTAATGGAAACAGCGACGGGAGCATTCATTGTATCATGTGAGAGATCTCTTCCATGTACGGGAAGTAGCTGACATCTTGCATGTCCTCACTCCGACAGTAAGTCATAGTTTGCGAGCATAGGTAACCCCGTTCGAGTGCATCGGAAGCCATGAGACATCTCTAAGCAGCATCTGCTCCAATGACATATTCCATTACTCGAAAGATCGACCGAACAGAGGAATGCTGACTCAGAAAATTTTGTAGGTGGGTCTTGGTTGCCGGAGCGGAGGGTATATGATCTATATCATCATTGCATCCACCAGCTTCGCGATAGAACTTATTGTGTGGTGGTTGACATCCGTGGACTCGGTTCGCTCCTGGACTACGCGCCATTTTGTAGGGGAACCCTTGTGGAGGGCTTTTAGCTTGCGGATCAGTCGCCAAAACAGTAACAGATGGCCCAAATACGTCAGCATCCTCGAGAAGCTTCGATGGTTCGATGAGGCTAGTGTTCGGGATAAAGTTGAGATCTTGGTACTGAGACCTTTCGATGTGGTGAGCTCGACGTGGTTGGCATACATAGTGTATGTAACCCTCTATACTTTCGAAGCATGCACGAGGCTCACATTTGATAGTTTAGCTCAGACGTTCGGAGCGTATCAGACTTGCAGGTACACGTCTAGTGTTTAGGGTCGGCATGAGCAACATGTGAAGTTGTTCCCTACCACAGCAGCACATGCACTAATTATCTCCTAGGGCTACATGGATTTCGAAACGTTCGTGCTCCCGAGACATCGAGCTGCGTCCCTGATTGTACGTGAAGTGACTCTCATTAGGTACGGTTCCTATCGAGCTCACGGTGCTGCATATAATTGGGGCGTTGGCACAGCCCTCTCCACTGCGATAATGTCGATCGCCTTTGCCTTCATCTTGGTGGAGTGGTGTACCTAGAGCCACCTCAGTACCGAAAACTACGACGATGCGATGCAAGGCCTACGGCGGACTCGCCGATTCAGGAAGTATACAGCTTGGCTAAGAGGCTTGCCCAACCTCATCATCAGACTTACAAAGCGATGGTGGTTCATGATGCTCGGAAGGCGCACGCAAGGGGCACGTGATAGGCACAGCCTGGTATGGACGTGGCAAACAAAGCTTGAAGTGGAAATGGTACCCGTCATTGAGGGCGAGACGACGCATGCTCACATCGATTTGCGAGAGGCATCGACTGAGAACTTGTTGTCGAAAGCGCCGGACATTGCAGACTTTGTAGCGAAACAGTATCCCGTCGGACCAGACCCTGCGTATAGGAGGGGATTCTGAAATCAGCTTGCAGGGTTCCGTGGCTTGAAGCTAAACAGTCGAGTAATTGTCACTCAGTCATTTCATACACTTTCTAGTTTGCACGGACCGATTCAAGTTCAGTGTCGGTACGTTGGCTCAGTCAGTGGTCAGAATATCTCCCACTTCCATGTTTCGAAGTCTTTTCCCCGCCTTGCACGAGGCCATGCTCACCATTTCCTCCACGTTGCAACGAGGCAAAATACGATAATGTGGATGAAGCTTCAGGAGCTGCTAGTGAATCCGCTGTCATTCATTGTGCGTTTTGACATTGACATACATAATCTCATTTCCTATATGAACAGACTTCATGGAGCGATGAACAACCCATCATCCATGGACCCTAGAGGTCTTTACTATATAAAGTCTACCCTGTATCATCTTTGCTCTTTCCTTCCATAGTGTCTCCCAATATTCAGCATTGAAAGACAAGTCAACGTCTTTGCTTCTCCAGACTTTGGTAGCTTCCGGACGCCTTGCTCACAATTTCTTCAAGTCCATGCTCCTTGAGTGCCTCAACCCGGCTTCACCATAATTTGAGAGGTGCATTCTCTGAAGCTTCCTTCCTCTAACAGACGAAGTATCTCTATCCGTTGAGTACGTCTGATCAACTTGTTGTTCGTCCACACCAACTTTAAGCTCAAGCTCCGCATTCTTCAGCAAGTCGAAGGCCCTTTTCAAACCTCGTAGATCCACTTTCTCGGACTCTACGTACTATAGCTCTTTCACACCACTTCCCTGCGATTAATCCCCTTCCATTCTCCCCAACATCTATTCCCCTTTTGCTAACACCCGGGCCCTAACACTTTTCTTGCCCTCAAGCATTCGCGCTTCTCATTCTCGGCCCCCTTCCACCCTTCAACACCCCTGTTCACTCAGTACCTCCTCATCCCTCCTCCAATCCTCAACAGCATGCCATCAAACCCCTGCCCCCACTGCCCCCTGAGATTCCTCAACCGCGCTCTCCTCCACACGCACATCACCTTCGTCCACCACGGCGGCCCCCATCTCAGCGCCGCCTCTCCCACCACCCCCGCCCAAAGCGGTTTCCTCTCCCAAGCGCAGGTCGCAGCAGGTCCCTCAACCACAGCCGCTGCAGGGCCTCCGCCGCAAACCATGCCACCACCACCATCTCAGCCATCCCACCAACCACTACCCTCAGGCTCAACATTCACGATCCTCCTCCCCACCCACACCCTCACCCCCCAAGTCCTAACCCACATCCCCATCACCGAGCCGTTTACGGACTTCATGCATCGTCTAGCTACCCTCTCGGATCAACGGGGCGACGACGGCGCGTGGCGGTATGCCCTCGTACGGCATGATGGCGCGCGGGGGGATGCGCGGCGGCTGGATCGGAATCTCTTCTTTTTGGCGATGGTCAGTGAGTTGAGGCGGATGGGCAGCCCGTATCGGTATGCGGTTGTGTGGGACGATGCGCAGGACACGGCGCTGGGTGAGGGACTGCTGGGCCAGGGAAGCGGGTTTGGGAGAGGGGGGGTGGGTGGGGTGGGTCAGGGTATAGCGACATATCAGACGGCAGCACATCAGGCGGCAACGGCGTATCAACAGCCGCAGCAGCAGCAGCAGCAAGGTCCGGGACAGGCGAGGACGCCGCGGGGGATTCGGCAAAGACGGGAGGAGGGTGGGAGGGTTATGTATTTGGTGGGGTTTTGGGAGGGGGGGCCGGAGAGGTGGATGGTGGGGGAGGAGCTGAGGGGGGGAGGGGGAGGGGCGTTGGTTGAGGAGTGGGAGAGGCGGTTTCTGGTGGAGGGTGAGTGAGGAGGGTGGCGGGGTAGAGGTAGGAGAGGTAAGGGGGGGGTTTTGAGATGGAGGAATAGGGTAGAAGGAATTGAATATGGATCTGGACAGAAAATAAGAAGAGTTTGACCCTAGTGGTATACTTTATATGAAGTACCGCCTTGAGTGGGTCGTTGAAGGGCTGACACGGATGACAAGCACCGAGAGGCTCTCATGTAGTATTTCTAGTGAAGCGAGATACTAGGATTACCATATTCTACAGTCTCCTAGTTTCGGAGCATGAAGCTGATTGATGCTCTCTGATCAATTTCTTGTTGAAGCTATTCTTTTGAAGTTGAAGACGACTTGCGTTCTGCGGCCTTGGAAATTGTGGCCTGCGGCGTAACACAGAGGGCATTTAGCGTTTTCACAACGGTTTTAGCGCTTTCACAACGGTTGTCGCCCCTTGACCTTATTTTTAGATTCTCGATCCCAACTTCTGACAAGATGCTTTTGATCAACTTTCGCATTTCTTAATTTATTACTATCAAAATCTCACGTTTGATAAAGTAAACTTTGCGTTTTTATTAGCATATCTTTGATAAAATTTAAATTAACATTGAAAAAGTTATTTGATTGCAAAGTTTTTGTATTCTAGAGCATATTTCAAAATTAAAGATCGACTTAAACTTCTTAAAGTACTAGTATATGTTAACAAACTTTGCAGTTTCTATAGTTCTAGCAATTCTTGATCAAAACTTATAAGCAAAGCAGTTTTAAAAAGCGCAAAGTCTACTCTATTAAACATAAGATTTTGATAATAATAAATCAAGAAATGCGAAACTTAATCAAAAGCATCTTGCTAGAAGTTAAGATCGAAAATCTAAAAATAAGATCAAGAGACAACAATCGTTGTAAAAGCGCTAATTGTCTATTACGCTAATACTTTCGTAAGAGATATTAGAGAGAGTTATGCTATCGAAGAGATTTGTAAACGTCTTTAGACAATGCAAACAATTATTTAATAATAAGAGATTGCAACTTAGTAATTGTAACAATAAATAAAAACTCAAGATAAATTGAACACAATTTATAAGAAAGTCGCGTTCGAAAGCTACATATCTTTTTATTATTTAAGATTTTAGATATTTAAGATATTTAAGATCTTGATTATCTTAATTATCTTAATTCGAATTCAAGATATTTAAGAGTTAAGTCTTCTTAATTATTTTAATTCTATTAATAGATCTTTTCTTTTTGATTATTTTGTAAAGAGCAATACGCAACAAATAGTATCTATTAGTACGCAACTTGTAATACTATCTTTCTTCTTCAAGAATTTTTGTTTCGAAATTCTTTATTCTTTCTTATTATATTAATCAAGCTAATTATTGAATAACGTCGCAATTTCGTTGCTAATTGTTGCTATAAGTACGCTTTTTTATAATATATTCTTGTCGAGTTTGCGTCTTATTTAACGTATTTTGTCGAATAAATAGAAAATATCTTAAGTATAAGAAATATTATCGAAAGAATCGAAAATATAATTTGACTTCTAATTATTAAAAAATAGATAAAGTTATTTAGAAAACTAAAAAGCTAAATAATAAAATAACAGAATTGCGTTTAAGAATTGCGCAAAAGACAAAATAAAGAAAACACTAACTTTGTTATTTAAAAAATATAATTAATACAAAATCGAAGAATATTTTAAAAATTAAAAAAAATAAAAGAGAGATCAAGTATATTAAAGAGATGCTCGAAGTTTTGTTTAATACTATTATTGATTCTTTATTGTTTGCTCTCTTGTTCTCTAATGCTTTGTCGACTCTTGTAAGTAATTTTGTCGCTAACAAAATTGTTGTAACTTGTCAAAGTACTTCTTCAAATTCTTAAGTAACTCTTATATATTCTCGAAAATAAAATATTCTTTTTATTTAATATGATATTTTTGATATTTTTATTATAGAATTTTCTCAATCTTATATTGTTTCTCTTTTTGTAAATAAAAATAAAATATATTCTATAAAAACGTAATCAAATTTGCTAATTTTAACATTAAAATATAAAATACTAAAAATACTTTGATATTCTTAAGTAAGTCGAGTTTGTAATTAATTGATTTTTTTGTCTTCTTAACAAAAAACGATTCGACTAGATTAATTGTCGAGTCGAGTTTCGATTCCAAAAGTTGGAATCAAAATTCGATCCAAATTTTTAACGTAAAACCAAATTGTCAAGATTGATAAATCAAGTTACTTGATTGACTCGCTTAGAACGAATTCTTTCGCTTAATTGTCAAGAACTCGAATCTAACGTTATGGAATCGAGTCACGTAATAAATTCGGGTTTTCGCGATTAGTCTAGATTCAACTTTGATATAATTCAATTTCTTGCTTAACTTTCTTGTCTTAAGATTTTTTGTAAAAAAATATATTTTATTCTTCTTTTTTAGTTAAGATATTGTTTTTTGTTTATTGTTCTAATACTTAGTGTGATCGTTGGACCGGGTTGAACACTTTTTTTTTGTTTAACCCGAGGATTCGGATAGACTTCTTCGTTCAATCCAAAGTTATATTAATTAATTGCGCTACGTAGACTAGTCCAAGTCAAGTAATTCTTTTTTTGCTTGAAAGCATGCTAAATTCTCTACAAAACGACGTAATTTCTATAAAATACGTATAAAATACAAGAAAGTTATGAATTTTTTAAAATTTAAGGTTTTTTAAAGTTAAGCTTCCCGAGCCCAATTACTTAGCGATTCCCTCGCGAAATCGAGTCCAACGATCAGGCTACTAATACTTGATCGATTTTTTCTGCATTTTTAAGATATTGTTGTGTATCTTTTTCAATATTGCTACTCTCTCGATAGCTAACTAAGCTAATAGATATTTTTGCTCTTTTCTAAAGAGATTAAGTTCTCTATTATAATTAACAAAGAATAGAATTATCTTAGTAATATTCGAAATCTTTGTATTTAGTGTCAATTAGATTATAAATAAAAGTAATACTTAATTGTTATAAGTATTGTTAATATAGTATCTTAGATATTACTTTAAACTTTAATTTGTTTGCTCTATTTAACTATTTGTAATTAAATAATAGACAATAGATATTTTAAGTCTTATTTTTAATATCGATAGAAATATCTTTTAATAATGAAATATAAAGAGCTTGTCTCTATTATTAATTAGTTTTTTAAGTATATTGTAATGTTGTATAAGTCGATTTAATACAATATATTTTAGTTGTTCTATTGTAAACTTCTTCTTGCATACAATAATATATAAATACTTAATAAGTTTATTAATTATTATTAGTATCAAATTATATTTGTTTTTAATTGCTAAATTTGTCAATTAAAACAACTTAATAATAAATTTTATTGTAAATTTATCTTATAACAATTTAGATAATTTTTGATATTAAATTTTGTTATAGCTTGTATATATATTATGTTTGCTCTACTAATAACTAAAATATTGTTTAATATATATCTTGACAACTTGTTTTATCTAAGAAAACTAACAATATTAACGTAAAAACTAAAGAATTTTAATTACTTTCAAGTGCTCTTGCAATAATTTATTATAGTATTCTCTTATATATTTGTTGATTTTGTCGATAAATATCTAAAGTTTTTCTTTCTTTACTAAAAATTCTTTCTTATTGTCTCTAAGTATTTATAAGATAATATTTAGTTTATATTTGTTTGCTAATAATAATTTGTTCTTGTTAATCTTAAGTATATTGTAATTAAATAATTTCTTTGTTTTTATATAATTATTTCTTCTATTAAATATATTTGTTCTATTGTTATTTTTGTCTAATATATACTATATTCTAAACTTGTATTATTCGAGTTACTTTAATTATTGTACTTGTCTTTTGTTAAGCTATTTAATAGTAATAAAGTATAGAAGATTTTTGTAATTTATAAAAATTGTAAATTTTAATAATTTTTCGATATATACTTTTTATAATTTTAAAAAGACTATAATAGCAAGTAGTTTCTTGTCGTAAATATTATAATTCTATTCAATTAACAAAAGTTTTTTCGAGAGATATATTATTAAATATTATATATCTTTATACTCTTAATTAAAGTATATATTAATAACTAGATTTAATACGTCAATTTTAATTCTATTTAATAATTGTAAATTGTATATCTTTAGTACTAATTTCTTTAAATATTTTAACTTAAGATTCTAAAATAATTTCTTTTTTATTAATTTTTATATTTATAATATTTCTTCTTTGTAAGATTTGTTAATAATATTATATTAATAAAGTAATTCTTAATAAATTTCTTGTTGTAATTTATAAAATTTAGAAAGAATTAAACTTTTTTAATATTAATAGATACTTTTTATTCTTTAACTACTTATAGCTTTTCGAAATCTATATATACTCTATATTGTTTAATAACAAATTTAAGAAAATTAACTTCTTTTTAATAAAACTTGCATTTCTTTAATTTGAAATATAAATTTTTTCTATTTAGATATTTTAGTATTTTAAAAATATAATTTATATATTTCTTTAAGATATTTAAGTAAATTATAATATTGTTTAAGTATGTTATAACAAATCGATTCAAATGTTGTTATAATATATTATTAATTATTTTTTAATATATTGTCGAAATATTTGTAAGTTCGAACAATATTATTGTGTATTTATATAATTTATATTGTATACAAAAAGCTATTTTTTATTTCTTTTTTGTCTTTATTCTAATTTAATTGTATGCTTTTTGTAAATTTAATTTGATAAAATACTTTACTTCAAACAATCGATTTTGAAGCTTGCTAATATTAAATAGTAAATATCGATTTTTTATTACAATATTGTTTAGTTTTCAATAATTAATATATAGATAAAAAGTTTCGTTCTTCTTAAATACAAAGAGAATCGAATATTCTATTTATAATTGAGTTTTTTTTATAAATTCTTTTTTTTTTTTTTTTGTTAAATATTCGCGAAGTATTTTTAGCTTCTTTTTAAATAAAATATATATAAGTTTAAATATAAATTGCTTGTCTAATTTAAGTTTAATCTCGTAATTTTACAATTAATATTTAAATAAAATTACGATTGTTTTTTCTTTCTAAAATAGATACTCTTAATTGTTGTATATTTGTAGCACGTACTTTAGCAATTTTCTTGCTATATTAGTGTTACGATAATCGTACTTTTCTTGTCTTGTTTAATAGAATATTTCTTGACAATTAAGTTTGTATTTAGATCTAAAGAACTTTTCTTCTTCTAGCTAGCAATTCAATTCTTTTTATCACATTGTGTTCTCTTTATAGTGCGAGAATCGCATTATTTAATAGTTTCAAAGAGTTTAATAATCAATTTCTACATTAATTGCAATCAAAAAAGAATATCTTATTAAAAAAGAATTATCTTATTAGAGAGAAATTATCTTATTACTATTTTTGCTTCTTAGAAGTTTGCTTTATTACATCGTAAAGTCTGCTTTTCTATTGCAAGAATTATTTATTAAAAAGAGAATATCTTATTAGTATTTCGTATCGATAGAAGCTTGCTTTATAGACAAATATTACAACTTTTCTCGTTAGCAATTTTGACGTCGTTGTTAGAATTGTCGAATAAGATTATTAAGTTTGCGTAAAAGCTAAACGATTTTCTAATAAATATTGACGAATTATTGTCGAAACAATTTAAGAAGTTTTTGTCTATTTTGCAAAGTATACTAAATAATATTTTTAAGTTAGCGACTATCTATATAGCGATTAGAAATAGTAAGCGTTTAAGATTTGCTAAATCGTTCTACTATTTATTAGATTAAATTATAAATCGATCGACTTTTATAAGAGTTGTAAAGACTTTTGTAACAAATATAAAAACGTATCGACAAACGTCAACTTACGTCGACTTCTTCTTTTTCGCAAACAAGAAAGTTAAAGAATTTAATTAAGATAGAAAGTATTTTGCAAAGCTCGAAGTCTTTAGTTTTACACATCGCTACACAATTTTAAGAAGTTAACAATACTTTAATATCAAAAAGAAATTGACGTTCGTTCGATTACGTCTTAAAACGATCAAAGAATTTTTTTTTTACTTATCCGAATAAATATATTACGAACAATAACGTTAGTTATAATAGACATCGAAGATCTAATAAACAATCTCGCAATATAGAAGCTAATTAATTAGACAATAATTAGAGCATTAGCAAGTTACATTGCTCAATTAAGTAGATTGTTTTCGTTTGTTGTTCTTTCGAATTTAGTAAATTTTGCTATTTAGAAAAATTCTTTAAAACAATAAAAATTTTCGAGATTAATCGAATTAATCGATAATAATATCTTAGAAAATAACGTTATGTTTCAAGTCTTCGATTTAAATTATTTTTATTTAGATTTTAAAAAATTCTATAACAAGAACAACATTGTTACTATCGAAAAGAAAATTATTTATTGAGAAATGTATGCTTTTTGTCGCAAAGTTAACGATTATATTACTATTGTTAAAAAAGAGAAAAATAGAAATTATATATCTACATGCTTTCGAAAAAACGCATTATATTAATAATTAAATAATCTTACTTAAAATAAAAAAAATACAATAATTGTTTTGCTTAATAAATTAAATTGTATTTTTTGTTATTTAAAGAAGCGATTCAAAATCTTTATGTTAACGACTCAAGATAAGTTAAATTAAGAAATCTTTTTTGTAAAGAATTTGTAAAACGAAAAGAAGTTGTACGTATATATGCAAAATGTAGAGTTATACGTTACACAAACAAATCTAAGTAAAGATCTAGTCAAGACAATCTAAATTTAAAATTATTTGTCGTTAGAGTTTCAAATAATTATATTGTCGCTTATAGCAAATATTTTAATTTAAAAATTTGACAAATTAATAATAAATCGAAAGAAAATGTAACAACGTATTGCTTTATTTCAAAAGAAAAATAAAAAAGAAAATAAAAAAGAAAGTCGATTTTTCAAAAGATCGAAAAATAGATTTAAAGTTAACAAAAAATCTCGTTGTAATTGTTTGTAAACACGAACAAATAAAAGAACTTTTATAAATTGTTCTTTCTTTAATCGTTATTTCGAACAAAAACAAGATAACTTTTGTTCAAATTATTAGCAATTTTACTTTTTTTCGTATTAACAAAATTTCTTATTTTATTAGTCGAGCTTTTCTTCTTTGCAATAGAATTTTTTTTAATTAAGAAAAAGATTCGAATTTTCTTTACATTAATAATAGAATAAAAATTTATACAAATTAGCAAAACGCAAATATGTTTAAATCGAATTTAATTTAAACTTATTTAAGTTAATTAAACGCTTAAAACATTAAAAATTAAAAGATTGTCTTATTTTTGACAAAACAATCGTTAATAATTATTGTTAATAATGTCAATTTCTATCGAAATAAATTTTACGATTAAGATAGAATTCTTATTGTAAAAAGAGAACGCGAGAGATTCTTATACTCTTACGAAATAAATAACGCGAATTTCTCTTTTTAAGTCTTAGATTCGCAAATAACATATTAATAGATTTAGTTATACTTCGATAATTAAAACGAAAATTAAGATCAATGTGATAAAAAAAATGTAAAAATATATTATAATTATGCGTTTACAAATATCGAGACGACGCATTCTTAAAATTGCGATATTGATTTTTGTAACAAGATTTTCAATAGAAAGAAGAATAATAACAAAAAAAATAACAAGAATGTTAATAGTTTTTTTGTTGACGTAACATATTATATCTCTTTATAGAAAAACATTGTCGAAAAATTTATTTATTAACGATATTAAAATACTTTTAAATATAGAAATAAGCTTTATATTTACGTACAATTATGCAAAAAGAAGAATTAGCAAAAGTTCATAAACTTTATTTGACAATATTTGTTCTCGAAATTAGCTTTTTCAAATATAATTGCACAAAAAATAATAACTTTCTCGATAATGTTTTTTAAAGAAGACGAAATAATATTTAAAGTGTAACATTATATTATAGCAATAATTAAATATAGCGTTAGCAATTTATTAAGTCTCTTTTGCGTAAATTTTAATTACAACATGTTTATAATAAATTGCGTTTTTATTAAAACAAAGATATTTAATATAAAATTTAAAAAATGTCTTTCAATTCTATTAAAAAACATTAATACGATAAAATATATTTTAAATAAATAATTCTTTATAAACGTCTATTTGAAAAGCAAGAATAAAGTTAATAACAAAGTAATTGTTTATATTTGTTATAAAGTTTACTTAATAAATAATTTTAAAACAAATTTTTTTATAAGTATAAATATTTTAAAATTAAAACAAGTAATTATAAATATATTAAGTCGAAGACTAAAATTTGAATTTTATAAAAAAAATTTAATACTTTGCGAAATAAAGACTCGAAACAATGTTCGAATTTGTCGAATTATTTGTACAACAAAAAAAAAATTTCTCGCGAAATTAACAACAAAAATTGTTATATCTTTAAAGAAAAAAAATAAGTTTTTTGAATGTAATTTTTTTTTGAGCTTACAATGTTAAAAACGTATATTTATTTCGTAAATGCGAACTTTTAGTTTATTAACTTTCGTAACAATAAAGAAATCTTGTAAAAATTTAATAATCATTGTCATATTAAACATATTATAGAATACAAGAATAAAGAATGTTATGTTATAAAAAAGAAAAATTACTTACTTGCGACAATTTCTTTTTTCGAAAATTATTTAATTTTATTTAAGTTAAACTTTGCTAAAATACGTCTTTCTCGAAAAATTATCTTAAAGAAAATAAAAATTTAGTTAAAAAACAACATTATTATTTACGAGTTATTCAACGAAGTTTCAAAATATGTTAAGATAATAAATTGTTATTTAAGAATTTGAAAAAATATTAACGATACAATAGATTTTTTTTTTAAAAGAGCATATAAAAAATTTTATAGTAATTGATTAATAAATTATTGTTAACGCGAAATTAGCGCACAAAGTTTATTTATTAAGTTAAGAGTCAAAGATTTTAATTGATAAAAAATTCGACAAGATGCATGCACAAGATAGATTAAAATAATTCGAAAATTTTATATTCTTTGAATTTTTTGTTTTCGTAATTTGAAAAATCGTATATGTTGATTTTGACAAAAAACTTATTCGAAAAGATAAAATAATAATTAATATTTAAAATCTAAACGTTATTAGTATTACAAATTTATATTTTTTGTTATTACAAAAAGATGTAATAATTAAATTACAAGATTGCTCTTATATTATTGTCGTAAACAACAATAATCAATTTTATTAATTTCTAATTAGAAAGAAGTATTAAAATTGTTTTACAATTATCTTTTATAAAAGAAAAGAGCAATCGAACGTAACTCTTATAAGTTTTAAAAAATTAATATCGTATATTTAGAATAAGATAAACAAATTTCTTAAATCTTATTGCAAGTTTGTTACGAGCTTATTTTTGCTATACTAGTAATTTAAATTCTATACGTTACGAACGCATCTATTATTATGTTTGACGTATTTAGGAAGCGAACATTTTAAACATAATGTTCAACATGCTTAATAAACGAACATCGCGAATAATTATGTTCGTTATGCTTAACAAACGAGCAAGACGAACAATTTATATTTTCTTAATATATGAAAATTAGAAACGCGACTTTCTTATAAATCGTATTTAATTTATCTTAAATCTTTACTTATTATTACTCTAATTTATTAAATTACTTGTGAAAATTTATTAAATATAAGATTGTCTATAATTGTAATTCTTGTTATTAAATGATTGCTTACATTGTTTAAAGACGTCTATAAATCTTTTTAATAGCATAATTTTCTTTAATATTTTTTTCGAAAGTACTAGCGTAACACTTTAAACATTTTAAGAATGTTTATATTAAATTAACGCGCTTTTATTTCGAACATTAGCTTAACAATATTACATTAATTCTTTATTAATAAAAACGACAAAACAAAAATTAATAAATCTAACGTCTATTATGAAGATTAAATCGATCTAAAGAACTAGCTTATGCAAGTAAATATTTATTTTATCTTCTATTTTGTTCTAATAAACAAGAAGACAATTTTTACATTTATATTTTTTAAAGAAAGAGCTTAGTATTAATTTAAATTAAATTTACGCAAATATTTGAAAAATTATGACAAAAATTCTTGTGTAATATTTACGAACTTCGATAACTTTAAAAGAGAACTTCGAAGAATCTTCGAAACATTTAACGAAAAACAAATTGCAAAAATAATAATTTAACATTTAATTTAACGAATCTTTGCAACAAATTACGCAACAAAATTTTAAAAATATATTAATTTTATTAAATAAAATGATGTCGCACTTATAACAATGTTTCGACGAAATTTTAAAAACAATCTTAAGAACGAAATTATGCGCGATAACAAATTTACTAACGATATATTCGATTTTATCGAAATAGTTATCGATTTCGACGACAAATTATATGAGAAAACTATAAAAAAGCGATATGATTAATTTCATAAAAGAGCAAGAATTTTCTTTGAATTAACGATTAAATATTAGTAAAGAGAATTTCGTTCTAATTAGAAATACAATAATTCAAACTATCGTAAATCTACATTTATAAAATTAAATTTTATTTAACAACGTAAAGAAAAGAATTTTAGAAAAAAGCAAAATAACAAATTTTAAAAAACGTGCTATTTATATAACAAATTAAATTACTTCGCAAAAGATTATTAATTACGAAACTTAATAAATCGTCGACAAATTAATGTTATGTTAAAAGAGATATTTAATAGTTAAAACGATATTAAAAAGCAAATTGACACAAAGACGAACACTCTTAAGATTAAATCGAACGACAATTATTATTTAATAAAGAACTTAAATCAATTATAGAAAGTTCTAAATAAAATATTATTAAACAAGACATTCGCATTTACGCAAGAAATCTATTAAACACTTTAGAAAACTATTAAATTTTATAATTTAATTATCGACTTAAATGAAAAATATAACTAAAAGAATTTTCACGAATGCATAAAAGACATCACGAATTATTTTAAGACTTTAGTTAACTTATTAAAGATCAAAACAAATGCGAGAAAAAGCTAAAAAACAATGTTATTATAAAAAAAACATATTTGACATTATTATGAAATAACTAAATCTTACAATATATGTAGATCTTAATTAAATAGCTTGTTACGACAACTTATGTTAAATTTATCTAAAAGAAAAAAACGAAATTAATTGATTTTTTAAAAAGTTAAAGTTAACAATTTAACAACAAAAGAAAGCTTAACGCAAATAAATGTTTGAAGCAAAAGTCGCAACACAAGAGCAAAGAAAAGTTTAAATTTCTTAATAAAAAGCATATCAAAGAAATGCAATATGTTAGCTCAATAGCAACAACTAAACTTAATAGCGTACGTATAATGTTTTATCACATTAATTAAAATTAACGATTGTTAATTTATAACAATAATTAATTTTAATGCGATAAATAATTTTATAATTAAAGCTCTTGTAGAGAGAAAAGAGTATTTTACTTAAAAGAAGTTTAACACTTACAATCTAGTAATTGTAAATAAAAACTCATTATTCGCAAAAAATGAAAAAGTAAATAAAAAAACGAAATTATTATCGATAGCTATTTAACAACATTACGAGAAACAAATTTTTAATATAGTAAGAATAATTATTTATGATATTGTTCTAGAAATGTCTTGATTAAAGCAACACAACTTAGAAGTCGACTAAAATATACAAGTATTTAAATTCGTACAATGTGATTATGCAATTTACATTTAATCTACGCATCAATAGCGTTTAATAATAGATAAAAAATTAAATCGAAAATCGATCACAAGTAGCGAATTTGCATTTTTGCAAAAAAACGATTTAATAAAGTTCGACTTAATAGACATTAATAAAGATTAGCTAGATTACAAAGTTAAAATAAGTAAAAAAAATTGCGAATTTTTTAAAAGTTCTAATCTATTTAGTACAACGAGAAAATCGCTAAAGCACGTATTACAAATATATAACAATTAAGAGCATTTATTTTAGAAAGAGAAAACAATTAAGATTTTATCTAAACATTAATTGTAAAATTACGAGATTAAATTTAAATTAAGTAGGCAATTTACGTTTAAACTTATATATGCTTTATTTAAAAAAAAGCTAAAAACACTTCGCGAATATCTAACAAAAAAAATTATTAAAAATTTTTAATTATAAATAGATGTTACGAGCTTATTAAAGCTATACTAGTGGTTTAGATTCTGCGCCCTAAGAGTGAATCTACTATTATGCTAGGCATGTTCGAGGAGCGAGCATTCTAAGTATGATGTTCAATATGTTCGACGAACGAACAAGACGAACAATCGTGTTCGCTATGTTCGACGAACGAGCAAAGCGAGCAATCGTGTTCGCTATGTTTAACGAACGAACAAGACGAGCAATTAGTATTTTCTTTGTATATAAGAACTAAAATAAGACTCTCTTATGAATTGTGTTCAACTTATTTTAAGTCTTAACTTATTGTTACGACTACTAAAGTTGCAAATCCTTGTTATTAAGTAATTGTTTACATTGCCTAAAGATGTCTACAAATCTCTTTAATAACATAACTCTCTTTAATATTTTTTACGAAAGTACTAGCGTAACACTTTGAACACTTTAAGAATATTTGTATTAAATTAACACGTCTCTATCTTAAGCACTAGCTCAACAATATTACGTCGACCCTTTGTTAATAAAGACGACAAGATAAGAATTAATAAGTCTAACGTCTATCATGAAGATTAAATCGACTTGAAGAATTAACTTATGCAAGTAAATATTTATTTCATCTTTTATCTTGTTTTAGCGAACAAAAGAACAATTTTCGCATCTACATTTCTTAGAGAAAGAGTCTAGCATTAACTCAAGTTAAACTTACGCAAATATTTGAAAAATTATAATGAAAATTCTCGTGCGATGTTTACAAACTTCGACAACTTCAAAAGAGAGCTTCGAAGAATCTTTGAAACATTTAACGAAAAACAAATCGCAAAAAGAGTGATTTAACACTTAATTTAACGAATTTTTGCAACGAACTACGTAACAAGATTCTAAAAGTATGTCAATCTTATTAAATGAAACGATGTCGCACTTATAACAATGTTTCGACGAAATCTTAAAAACAATCTTAAGAACGAAATTATGTGCGATAACAAATTTATTAGCGACATATTTAATCTCATCGAAGTAGTCATCGATTTCGACGACAAACTATATAAAAAAATTATGAAAAAACGATACAATTAATTTTACGAAAGGGCAAGAATCTTCTTTGAATCAACGATCAAATATTATTAGAAAGAATCTCGTTCTAATTAGAAATACAACAATCTAGACTATCGTAAATTTGCATCTATAAAATTGAATTTTACTCAACAACGTAAAGAAAAGAACTTTAGAAGAAAGCAAAATAACAAATTCTAAAAAACGTGCTATCTATGTGACAAATTGAATCATTTCGCAAAAGATTGTCAATTACGAAACTTAATAAATCGTCGATAGATTAATGCCATGTTAAGAGAGATATTTAATAGCTAGAACGACATTAGAAAGCAAGTTAACATAGAGGCGAACATTCTTAAAACTAGATTAAACGACAAGTACTATTTGATAAAGAATCTAGATTAATTATAGAAAGTTCTAGATAAAACATCATTAGACAAGGCACTCGCATTTACGCAAAAAGTTAATCAAGCACTTTAGAAGACTATTAAATTTTATAGTTTAGTTATCGACTTAAATAAAGAGTACGATTGAAAGAACTTTTACGAATGCATAAAAAACATTACGAATTATCTCGAAACTTTAGTTAGCTCATCGAAGATTGTGAACGAATGCGAGAAGAAACTAGAAAGCAATGCTACTATAGAAAAGAACATACTTGACATTATTATGAAACAATTGAATCTCATTAAAACAAACGTACGAATGCTAACACTTAAGCGTAAAGATGCTATTATTAGAAAAGCAAACGACTTATACGTAGATTTTAGTTAAATAGCTTGTTACAACGACTTATGCTAAACTTACTTAGAAGAAAAGAACGAAGTTAATTGATTTTTTAAAAAGTTAAAGTTAGTAATCTAGCGACAAGAGAAAACTTAACGCAAACAAGCATTCGAAGCAGAAGTTATAGCACAAAAGTAGAAAAAAGTTCAAATTTCTTAATAAAGAGCATATTGAAGAAATGCAATATATTAGTCTAACAACAACAATTAAACTTAACAACGCACGCACGATGTTTTATTACATTAGTTAAGATCAACGATTGTCGACTTATAGCAATGATCGATTTTGATGCAATAAATAATTTTATGATTAAAGCTTTTGTAGAGAGAAAAGAATATTTTACTTAAAAGAAGTCTAACGCTTACAATTTAATAATTGTAGATAAAAACTCATTACTCGCAAGAAATGAAAGAGTGAACAAAGAAACGAAATTATTATTAATAGCTATTTAACAACATTACGAGAAACTAGTCTTTAATATAGTGAAAATAATTACTCACAATATTGTTTTAGGAATGCCTTAATTAAAGCAACACAATTCAAAAGTTAATTAGAATATACAAGTACTTAGATTTGCGCAATGTGATCACGCAATTCACATTTAATTTACGCATCGATAGCGTTCGATAATAGATAAAAGATTAAGTCGAAATTTGATCGCAAGTAATAAACTTGCATTTTTGCAAAAAAACGATTTAATAAAGTTCGACTTAATAGACATTAACAAAGATTAGCTAAATCACAAAGTTAAAGTAAGTGAAGAAAATTGCGAATCTTTTAAGAGCTTTAGACTATCTAATATAGCGAGAAAATCGCTAAAGTACGTATTACGAATATACAATAGTTGAAAGCATCTATTTTAGAAAAAGAAAACAATTAAGACTTTACCTAAGCATTAATCGTAAAATTACAAAATTAGACTTAAATTAGACAAGCAATTTACGTTTGAATTTATATATACTTTATTCGAAAGAAAGCTAGAAACACTTCGCGAATATCTAGCAAAAAATAAGAAAAAAAAATTTGTTAAAAAATTCCAATCATAGATAAAATACTCGATTCTCTTTGTATTTAAGAAGGACGAAACTTTTCGTCTATGTGTTAATTATTGAAAGCTAAACAATATTACGATAAAAAACCAATATTTATTACTTAATATTAGCGAGCTTTAAGATCGATTATTCGAAGCAAAGTACTTTATTAAACTAGACTTACGAGAAGCGTACAACTAAATTAGAATAAAAACAAGAAAAAAATAAAAGATAGTTTTTTGTACAGGATATAAATTATACGAATACACGATAATGTCATTCGAACTTACGAACGTCTTAACAACGTATTAGAAAATAATTAATGATATACTACGACAATATTTGAATCAATTTGTCATAATATACTTGAACGACATCATAATTTACTCAAATATTTTGAAAAAACATGTTAGTCACATCTTCAAAGTATTAAAATGTCTAAACAAGAAAAACTTACATCTTAGATCAAAGAAATGCGAATTTCATTAAAAAAAGATTAATTTTCTTGAATTTGTTGTTAAACGACATGAAATACGCATAAATTTCAAGAAGCTACGAACGATTAAAGAATGAAAATCATTTATTAATGTTAAAGAAGTTTAATTCTTTCTAGATTTCATAAACTACAACAAAAATTTTATTAAAAACTACTTCGCTAATGCGATATTATTGACGAATCTTACGAAAAAGAAGACGTCATAAGCATAAAAATCAATAGAAGAGAAATCATTTAAGAATCTTAAATTAAAATGTTTAAAAAAACTAGTATTAAAGATGTACGATTTATGATTATTAAGCAAAATTAAAATCGATGCATTGAATTTAGTTATAAATGTATGCTTCAATCAAAAGCATAAAAACATATAACACTTAATAACATATTTTTTGAGAAAACTTTTATTAATCGAACAAAATTATAATATTTACGACAAGAAACTATTCGCTATTGTAGCTTTTCTAAAATTATGAAGAGTATACATCGAGAAATTATTAGAACTTACGATTCTTACAAATCACAAAAATCTTTTGCATTTTACTACTACTAAATAGCTTAATAGAAGACAAGTTCGTTAATTAGAGCGACTTAAATAGTACAAGTTTAGAATACAATATACACTAGATAAAAATAACGACAAAGTAGACGCACTTAATAGAAGAAATAATTATATAGAAACAAAGAAATTATTTAATTATAACATACTTAAAGTTAACAAAGACGAATCACTATTAGTAAACAAGTATAAGCTAAATGCTACTTTACGAATACTTAGAGACAATTAAGAAGAGTTTCCAATAAAGAAAGAAAAACTCTAGATATCTACTAACAAAATCGACGAATATATAAAAGAGCATTATAATAAATCACTACAAGAACATTTGAAAGTGATCAAAATCCTTTAGCTTTTACGCTAGCATTGTTAGTTTCCCTAGATAAGACAAGCTATCGAGACGTATGTTAAACGATGTTTTAGTTGTTAACAAAACAAACATAATACATATGCGAATTATAACGAAATTTAATATTAAAAATTATCTAAATCGTTATAAAATAAAGTTACGATAAACTTTATTATTAAGTTGCTTAAATTAACAAATCTAGCAATTAAAGACAAATATAATTCGATACTAATAATAATTAACAAACTTATTAAGTACTTATATATTATTGCATGCAAAAAGAAGTTTATAGCAAAACAACTAAGATACATTGTATTAAATCAATTTATACAATATTATAATATACTTAAAGAATTAATTAGTAATAGAGACAAGCTCTTCACGTCTAACTATTAAAAAACGCTTTCATCAATGTTAAAGACAAGACTCAAGATATTTATTGTTTAATATTTGATCACAAATAATTAAATAGAGCGAACAAATTAAAGTTTAAAGCAATATCTAAGACGTTACGTCAACAATATTTACAACAATTAAGTATTACTTTTATCTATAATATAACTAACATTAAATGCAAAGATTTTAAATATTACTAAAATAACTTTATTCTTCGTTAACTATAACAAAGAATTTAATCTTTTTAAGAAAGAACAAAAGCATTTATTAACTTAATTAATTATTAAGAGAGTAGCAACACTAAAAAAGATACACGACAACATCTTAAAAATGCAAGAAAAGTCGATCAAATATTAGAATAAAAAACGAAAAACGACATCTTAATTAAAGAAACGAAAAAAAAATATCTTTTTACAAAAAATTTTAAAACAAGAAAGTTAAATAAAAAATTATATTATATTAAAGTCGAATTGTTTCTCGTTAAGAAAACAAAGAAATTAATCAATTACGAACTCGACTTGCTTAAGAACGTTAAAGTATTTTTGATATTTTATATTTTATTGTTGAAATCAACGAATTTAATTACGTTTTTATAGAACATATTTTATTTTTATTTACAGAAAAAGAAACAATATAAAGTTGAAAAAATTTTACAACAAAAATATCAAAAATATTTTATTAAATAAAAAGAATATTTTATTTTAAAAAATACATAAGAGTCAAAGAAAAATCTTAATGATTGTTAAGATCTTTTAAGAGAGTTTTATTAAAATTAAATAAAAAGACAATAGTTCAATTTCCCTTAAATTGAAAGTTAAAATTGTTCGAACGATACATTAAATAACAACTTAAAAGTCTTTGCAACAAGCTTAACAAAAAGCGCTTTATTTATCTCTAAATTATCAATGTTCTTTCACTTTATTATAATCATTTCTTTCTCTTTATTTTCTAGAAAATTTAATTGTCTTTTTAAACGACTTAACTTAGCATACGCTTCGCGCACTTCTTTCTTTAAGCGTAATCTTTTCTTATAGATTGGTTTTATTGAAGCAAACAAAATTGTCAAATTATAATCACGATTTAATTGCACATATTTTATACATTTTTCGAAATTATCGTTTACACAACAAGTTTTATTAAACATTACACAATTGCGACAAGAACGCATCGCTAAACACAAAAAATCTAAAATGTTAAAAAAATCTTTTTTACAAAAAAAAGAATTTTTAGTATTAATTTTTTTTAAAGACATAATAAAGAGACATTGAGTTTTTGAGACAAAAACTTTAAAGAAAAGAAATAATGTTACGAGCTTATTTAAGTTATATTAGTAATTTAGATTCTATACGTTACGAACGCATCTATTATTATGTTTAACATATTTAAGAAGCGAACATCTTGAACATAATGTTTAACATATTTGATAAGCGAACATTGCGAACAATTATGTTCGTTATGCTTAACGAACGAACAAGGCGAGTAATCTATATTTTCTTAATATATAGAAACTAGAAATGCGACTTTCTTATAAATCGTATTTAACTTATCTTAAGTTTTTACTTATTGTTACTCTAATTTATTAAATCACTTGTGAAAATTCATTAAACATAAGATTGCTTATAGTTGTAATTCTTGTTATTAAATGATTGCTAGCATTGTTTAAAGATGTTTACAAATCTCTTTAATAACATAATTTTTTCTAATATTTCTTTCGAACGTATTAGTCTAACAAAGTTTTGCAAATATTATATTAATAATATTGTAATTTTTTTGCGCAATATTATTGAACATTTGACGCATTTTAAGATTATCTTTGTTTTGTTTATTCAAATCAAAATTTCTTTAAAGTTTAAAAAATTGTATGTTAAATATTTATTTATAATGTTATTAAGACAACGTATCGATAATTTAGATTTTTGAATTTTCGAAAAAAAGCTTGTTACGTTAAAGAAATTTAGTTTTTCTAAAACGTTAAAGAACTTGAAGATTTATTTAAAGATAACAAATTAATTTTGATCGAAGATCGTTTACTATGCGCAAATAATAAAAGTTCTTCACAATCTTAAGATAAATTTGTTAAAGAAATCTTTAACTAAGAATAAAAAAATTCGCGCACAATATTGCAAAAATATTAATATTATTTTTAGCGACGTAAAGTTACAAAGCTTTGAAATGCTTTAATAGCAATTAACAAAAAAGAATATTCTTTATTATTATAATTCTTAGAGACAAATATATATCGACTTAAGAAGTATAAATTCGAAATTTATGTCTATTACGTGAAAAATAATTTCGATACAAATTTCTTTTAAGCAATTGACATTTAAACTATAATGTATCTTTCTAAGTTATTAAATAACGTCGAAAAGAAATACTAATTAATAGAGTTCGAAGTAACAATGCTTGTCTAAACACCTAAGAAAATTCGATATATACTAAATTATACGTCGAAAAAATTAATTATTGTTTTTATAAATTATTTTGCGATTGTCAACATTGCGAAACAAATTAAATTATTATTTTCTTTTGTTAATTAAATAAATTTACGACTTATTTACGTCTCGCAATATATTTCACAATTTTCTCTTAACATTAAATAAAAAGTCGAGAAATATAATATTATTCTTAACGTTCTTTTACAATTATTACGAAAAAATTATTTACAAAAGAATCTTACAAGTAACGAAATTCTAAACGAGATATTAACGTACTACGTTATCTCAATTAAGATAATTTTATTTTTCAAGAAAAAACTAAGAAAGATCTACAAGATTAATAAAAAATAATTTGAAATTTACAAAATACTTCTTAGTTAATGCGAAAAAAATTATAAAAATCGACAAGAGAATTAAAACTATTTAGTTAACTTAAAATAAATATTGACGAAATAAAATTTTGCTATTATTATTTTGGCAAAAGTTTTAGCTTTGACGACAAAAATTTAGATCGTAATTTCGATACTTAATACAATAAATACAATATCGAAAAAGTCGATTAAGTTGAAAACAATAGAACGAAAATTTGCTATTATAATTTCGACAACTTCGACGACGTTAAAGAATTTTAAAAAGATTGCCATTTCGAAAGAGTTAACAATATTAAAAAAATCGATTAAGTTAAAAAAAATTAGAGTAAAAGATATTTAATTTATATTAAAGAAAGAACTTGTTTATTTTTAAGACAAAAAAAACAAACAATTAAGATTGTGCATTTTTAAAGTTATAAAAGCGAGAATTTTTAAGCTATTGTATGATGCACAAACGCATAAAAGATTCTTACGCATTTATAATAAAAGAAATTTGATTAGACGATTAAAAAGATATTTAAAGTATTGTTTATTATGTTAGTTTAACAACACAATTAGATATCGTTTGTACAAATAACTAAAATTTATTATTACAAAGTCGAAGATATTTTATATTATTATTATTGATTTTATTCTTGCGCTATCGAAGTTGTCAAACAAGTACGATTTTCTTATATTAATAATAAACAAATTTTTCAAAAGAATTACGACGACAATTGAGAAGACAACTTTTTTAGTCAAAAAATAAATCGTTAAGCTTATTAACGTTCTCGCGAATTAAAATCTTTCTTTATGCATTATTTTTAATTAAGACAAAAAAAATTTATTCGCTTTATAAAAAGCAATTTTTTATTTGCTAAAATTCGATTTATTATATTCTATTGCTTATTATTTATAGTTAAATAATTAATCGAAAAGATTTAATTAAATAATCGAAATAGCATTACGATACTATTTTACAACAAATTCGAATGCGAATTAAAAGCGTTTTGTTATTAGATTGCGTAATATTTTGAACAACTTAAAAAATACATTAACAAAAAAATCTTTAAACAAACTAATTTACAAGAAAATTGTTCGTAACGTTCTATTATTGATTGATTTTTACAAAGAAGATATTAATTATATCGCGAAAAAAAAAGAAATTAAAGAGAAATTGCGAAATTTATAACGTTTGTTAACGTAAAAATAAAAGTTCGATATAACAATCGTTATTAGTCGCTTATCTTAAGAAAAAATGATAAGATTTTTCTTAAACTTTATTTCGAATACAAGATTTCAAATTTAAAAAATTCTAAATTCTCGAATTAAAGAGTAGAGTCTTTTACAATTTTAAAAGTCTATAAACATTTAACGTTTAGACTAGATTTGTCTCTTAATTAAAAAATTTATTCTATAATGTTTATTGTTATATTAAATTTGCGTCAAAGAAGAAAGATTCGTATTTTAGAATTGTGAATATCGAATTATTGCTTATAAATAATGTCGAAAAAGATATTCGATATAAGTTCGAAAGATTGCTTGACAAACGTATAACGTTGCGTGATAGCAAAAATCGAAGAAAAAAAATTGTTTAGTACTTAGTTAAATAAAAAGATTAAAATTCGACGTATAACGTATAATATAATAAAGTTAACTTAAAGAAAACGTTAAATTTGATTAATAATTATTTAAACATTTATGATGCACAATTAGTACAAAAATATCAAAGCTCGTAAAGCAATATCGTCTAAATTAGAACAATAAATAAGTCTATTAAAATGTGTTTTGTTTACAAAATTCGAAATTCTTGCTTTAATTGCTTGTTAAGAGCGTATTATTACGAGATTGTTTTGTAAAAATAAGTTTGCTTTGTGTTATAATATTGTTTTGCTTATTATATGTTTTATTTGCAAATAAACTTCGAAATTCTTAGAGCTAATAGACGCGCAAAACGCGTCAACTTTACTTTATAATTAAATATAATATTAACATCAATATTCTTTACGCAATAGCAATAAATTTCTTTGCTTTTGTTCTCGCATAAGAATATTTATTAGATAGATAAAAACAAATTAATAAAGAGATATTAATTGCGAAACGAAATAACAATCGAAAAACGAAAATTTAAAGAAATTATTTCTTTAAACGTGCGAAACAATTAATAGTGCGAACGAAAAAAAGAGTCGATAATTTAGTCTTACTTTGCATAGAATTCGCATACTATAGTAGATTAACTAATTGCGTAATATAAGAAACGAGAGTAGAAAACGCGAGACAAGATTTTATAGACATTAATGTCGTTTTCGAAAATATAAGACTAGAAATTGCTTTCGAGATTTTTCGAAAATAAAATATTATATTAATAAGAGTTATTGTAATCTATTGATTGTCTTACTATAACAAAGACTTGTTAAAAAATAGATTGTTTAATATAATTTATTAGCAATTCGACGAATTTAAAGAAATTTTTGTCGAAATAATAAAAAAAGTAGTTTTACAAATTTTAAATTTGTTAAATTTAGTTTTATACTCAAGAAAAAAATTAGTTGTTACTTTGATTTTTAGCAAATATAGACTTAAATTATTGTTATTAATAAAGAAGAAGTTTATTTGACAAAATTATTTAATTGTTAAGAATCGCTATTTTGCGACAATTATAAACGATTATTAGCGCATTTTTAACTTAATAGAACAAGATAAATATTTGAAGAATAAAGTTAAAACTTTGAAAAAATTGCTTAAAGCATACAATAAGAACAAAAAAAAGTTAATTTTTGCATTGTTAATATTGATCATTTATAATGTAATAACAATCGCGAAAATTCTTTTCTTTCTAGTAATTTACTTAAGAATTGAAATTATTATTTCGATTTTGTTAGTAATTAACTATCGTAACAAATTTACTAATTTTAAGTATTTTGTTCTTAAGACATAAAGAGAAGATTAAATATATTTTGATTTTTAAAATTCAAGTTTATTCGAGATTTTCGATTAAGATAACAATTTTAAAGATTTTGCTTATTTGTTATTTTAGATGTATTCGAAGAAAATAAAAATAAAAGCTCTCAACTTTTTTTTTATTATTTTGTTAAAAGTAAAAGCAATCGCAATATTTTAGAAACACGAAATTAATTTAAAAGCTTTGACGAAATTAGTGTTTCAAGATTTTTTACTTTGTCGATTAATTATATATACATATAATACGAAATTAAGAACTTGCGAAATATCGAACATAAACAAAGACTTTTATTTATTTGTAAGAAAAGCATTTGTTATTAATGTTCTTTAGCAATTTGAAAAACATAATAATTTTAAATTAGTCGCAATTCTACTTTTTCTTGCATATTACAATATAATAGTAACAAGAATTCATCTACTAAAATCGTCGATAACACGCGTCTTTTTTAGCGCATTTATTAAGATTATTATATTTCTTAATATTATTAACAATTTAATGTTAACATTTTAAAAAACTCACAATATCGCGATTGCGACTTTCGATTTTTTTTTATCTTTTCTTTACATTTGCATTACGATATTAAAATTCAATTTTACAATTTTTATAGATTTCGATCTTGCGAATCTTATAAACTTCGATTTTTTAATAATAAATATGTCGATTACGAATAACGAATTGCGCTCTCTTTTATATGCGTTGATTTCGAATAAGCTTAATCTCGATAACTCTTCGATCAATTATTTTTCGAAAAATTTTGCGATTTTGTTTGATCAATAACTTTGCGAGATTTGTAACGTCAAAATTGCAACGCAAGAACTATGTTGACAAAAAACTTTCGTTAATAAGAGAACAATAAAAGTTAATGTATCGAATAACAAAAAATAATTTTTTTTTAGAAATTTATCGACTCAAAAGAGTTATTACGTTGTAATGTACAAGAATATTTAGCTTATAAATAATTTTCAATGCGTTAAAGATAAATATAGTATTTTTGTTAAAGAGAGAGATAAAATCGTTGTCGATAAATTTGCGAAGTTAGCGATTTTTTTTGAAGATCTTGTCTTAGTGTAAGGCTATGTACGAACGTGTGACAAGACGTCGCTACATCGACGTACTAAAGGCGAGACTACGTAGTATGTAGGATTGCAGTTCATAGAGGCATTAATTCGTGAGAATTCTAGGAGAGAATACTTAGGGAGAAAACTCTGCACGATGCCAAGTCGCCACTACGATAACTTAGCACTAATGACGTGTTCGTTGGTCATTGGGGGCTAACATCACACTTAGAACAAGAATCTAGTAACGACGAAAATAAGAATAACGAGTTTTTTGAAAACAAGTCAAACAAAGAAGCGACGAAGAAGAAGACAAAGAACAAGAAATGCAAAAGCGAAAATAATAAATTCTTTAAGCAAAACAAGATCGAAGAAGAAACGAAGAAGTTTAAGACAAAGAAAAAACGCAAAAGCGACGTCAAAAGAATTAAAACGAAAAACAAGAACAAAGATAAAAAAATCAAAACAAATAAAGACTTGAAAATAACGTTAAAACTAAAATTTAATATTAAGATTTTCTCGAAAGAAGTTGAAGCTTCTAAATCTTTATCAATTACGCTCTTACTTTAGACAAATCGAATAATAACGATGCTTGTAAAAACTTTTGTTGTTATTAAAAAGAATTAATTGCGCATGCAATCTTTAATTAAGATTGTTTTGACATTTAACTTAATTAAGACAAACAAGAAGAACATCTTCAAGTTACTTAATACAATTAAGAAATTCGCAAACAAAATTATTATAAAGATCGTAAAACAATACTTATCGTTTGCTTTTTTTAATCTTACGCGTTTTGAAGATTTCTTTTTAATTAAGAATGCTTTGTCGCATGTGAAATCTTACGTATATAAGAAAAATCTTGAGAAATTCTTGAAGAGAAAGTTACATTTGCTCAAGAAACACATTTAAAGATTGATTACTCTTATACTTTATACTTTATTATTTTTTCTTGATCTTTTTTAATAGTCAATTATTTTAATGCTTTATACTCTATTATTATTTTTCGCATTTGACTATTTATTGTTCTTTTTAATCGACGAACGTATTATTAGCGAATATCTTGTCTTTGATTGTTTTGTCAAGAATTCTTTTCTTTTCGATCGACAATAAATCAAAAACGTATTATTAGCGAAAAACTCGCTTCTAATTGTTTGTTTCTCTCGCTATTTTAGCGTTTCTTATTAGATTCTTTCCTTACTACGCGTTATTGACGACGAGAATTCTTGTCGTTTACAACTATCTCTTTCGTCGTCATCGAGAACAATGGTATATCAAGAAGGTTAAAAACAAATGTTACGATAATCGTACTTTTCTTGTCTTGTTTAACAAGATATTTCTGGACAATTAAGTTTGTATTTAGATTTAAAGAACTTTCCTTCTTCTAGCTAGCAATTTAATTCTTTCTACTATATTGTGTTCTCTTTACAATGCGAGAATTGTATCAATTAAATAGTTCAAAGTTCTCAAAAGATTTGCAATTTTCTTTATTTACTTTAATTTTGTAATTTAACTAATCTTTGTCGATATTTGTTAAATCGAATTTTATTAGATTGTTTTTTTGCAAAAATACAAGCTTGTTACTTGCAATCGAATTTTAACTTAATCTCTTATTTATTATCGAATACTATTAATATATAGATTAAACATAAATTGCGTAATTATATTGCGCAAATCTAAGTACTTGTATATTTTAGTTAACTTCTAAGTTGTGCTATTTTAATTAAGACATTTCTAGAACAATATTATAAGTAATTATTCTTACTATATTAAAGATTAGTTTCTTGTAATATTATTAAATAACTATCAATAGTAATTTTGTTTCTTTGTTTACTCTTTTATTTTTTGCGAATAATAAATTTTTATTTATAACTAGTTAACTACTAGATTGTAAGTATTAGACTTCTTTTAAATAGAATAGTTTTCTCTCTCTACAAAAGCTTTAACTATAAAATTATCTATTGTATTGGAATTAACTATTACTATAAATCGACAATTGTTAACTTTAACTAATATAATAAAATATTGTATATGCGTTGTTAAGTTTAGTTGTTGCTATTAAGCTAATGTATTGTATTTCTTTAATATACTCTTTATTAAGAAATTTAAACTTTTTTTTGCTTCTATGTTGTAACTTCTGCTTTAAATATCTATTTATACTAAACTTTCTTTTGTTGCTAAATTGCTAACTTTAACTTTCTAAAAAATCAATTAACTTTGTTCTTTTCTTCTAGATAAGTTTAGTATAAGTTGTTATAACAAGCTATTTAATTAAAATTTGTATATATTGTAAGATTTAATTATTTTATAGTAATATCGAATATATTCTTTTCTATAATAATATTGCTTTTTAACTTTTTCTTGTATTTGTTTATAATCTTTGATAAGCTAATTAAAGTCTCGAGATAATTTGTAATATCTTATATATATATGTAAAAGTTCTTTTAACTATATTCTTTATTTAAGTCGATAGCTAAACTATAAGATTTAATAGTTTTCTAAAGTATTTAACTAACTTTCTATATAAATGCAAGTATTTTATCTAATAATATTTTATCTAAAACTTTCTATAATTAATTTGAGTTCTCTATCAAATAATAATTGTTATTCGATTTAGTTTTAAGCATATTTGTTTTTGTATCAATTTGCTTTCTAATATTGTTCTAACTATTAAGTATTTCTTTTAATATAATATTAATTTGTCGACAATTTATTAAGTTCTATAATTGACAATCTTTTACAAAGTAACTCGATTTGTTATACAAATAGCATGTTTTTTAAGATTTATTATTTTGCTTTCTTTTAAAGTTCTTTTTTTTGCGTTATTAAATAGAATTTAATTTTATAAATACAAACTTACAATAATTTAAATTATTGTACTTCTAATTAGAACAAAATTCTTTTTGCTAATTTTTGTTTGTGAATTTAAAGAAGATTTCTACTCTTTTATAAAATTAATTGTATTGTTTTTTTATTGTTTTTTTATATAATTTGTTGTTAAGATTAATAACTATTTCAATAAGATTAAATATATCGCTAATAAATTTGTTATTGCGCATAATTTTATTTTTAAGATTGTTTTTAAGATTTTGTCGAAATATTGTTATAAATACAATATTGTTTTATTCGATAAAATTAATATACTTCTAAAATCTTGCAACGTAATTTGTTGCAAAAATTTGTTAAATTAAGTATTAAATTATTATTTTCGTAATTTGTTTTTTGTTAAATATTTCGAAGATTCTTTAAAGCTCTCTCTTAAAGTTGTTGAAATTCGTAAATATTGCACAAAAGTTTTTGTTATAATTTTTTAAATATTTGTGTAAATTTAATTTAAGTTAATGTTAAACTCTTTCTCTAAAAAATATTAATACAAAAATTGTCTTCTAATTTGCTAAAACAAAATAGAAGATAAAATAAAAATTTATTTGCATAAGTTAGTTCTTCAAATCAATACAATCTTTATAGTAGATATTAGACTTGTTAATTCTTGTTTTGTCGTCTTTATTAAATATTAATTGACGTAATACTATTAAGCTAGTACTCGAAATAAAGACGCATTAATCTAATACAAATATTCTTAGAATATTTAAAGTATTATACTAATACTTTTGTAAGAAATATTAGAGAGAATTATATTATTAAAGAGATTTGTAAACGTCTTTAGACAATATAAGCAATTATTTAATAACAAGAGATTGCAACTTAGTAGTTGTAACAATAAGTAAAAATTTAAGATAAGTTAAACAAAATCTATAAGAAAGTTGCGTTCGAAAGTTATATATCTTTTTATTATTTGAAATTTAAGATGTTTAAGATCTTAATTATCTTAATTATCTTAACTCGAATTTAAGATATTTAAGAATCAAGTCTTCTTAATTATCTTGATTCTATTAATAGATCTTCTTTTTCTAATTATCTTGTAAAGAGCAATACGCGACGAATAGTATCTATTAGCACGCAACTTATAACATTGTCGCTTCTTAATCTTATTTTTAGATTTTCGATTTCAACTTCTAACAAGATGCTTTTAATTAACTTTTGCATTTCTTGATTTATTACTATCAAAATTTTACGTTTAATAGAGTAAATTTTGTGCTTTTAACAATATATCTTTGATAGAGTTTAAATTAATATTGAGAAAGTTATTTAATTGCAAAGTTTTTGTATTCGAAGTATATCTCAAAATCAAAGATCGACTTAAACTTCTTAAAGTACTAGTATATATTAACAAACTTTATAGTTTCTATAGCTTTAGCAATTTGTAATTAAAACTTATAAGTAAAGTAGTTTTAGAAAGCGCGTAATATCTAGAGTAATACTTGATTAATTTTATATATTCTAATAGCGAAATGCGAAAGTTGACCAAAATTATCTTGCTAGAAGTTAGGGTTAAGAATCTAAAAATAAGATTAAGAGATCACAATTAGCGCTTTTACAACCATTGTCGCCTCTTAATCTTAGATTGATTGTCGAATCAAATTTCGATTTTAACTTTAGAAATCGATTTAACTTAACAATTTCAATATTAGGAATTAATTCGAAATTCGATTTAGTTTCTATTATTTTGAAATTGATTCGATTCTATTCGACTCGATTTTCGATTTCAATATTAGGAATCGAATCGAATTGTCAAGAAATCGAAAATAACGTTATTATATCAAGATTTTCTATTTTTGAATATACGTTATTATAATTTTGAATTTTTCGTCAAAGTATCAAGTAGTATGCTTCGATATATAAGCTACACTTGTTTATATTATCTTAAAATAGCTTGCTTAAACTAGTTGTTGCTTGTATTATTCTTTTGCATTATTTTTTTATTTTCGAATTACTTTCTCGAATTATTAAAGAATATTATTATATTATATTTATATTTTTGTTTGCAAAATGTCGAACTCTTTAAAAGCTTTAAATCAATTATCGTCTTTAAACAAAAAAAATTCTAGCAAATCTATCTCTTGTAACTTGTTATTTAGTAACTTATATTTTAATTGATTCGCGAGTTAATCTAGTTGAGATTTTCTTACTTTTGCTTTTAATAATAGAAAAAGAATTCTTCGCGAGATAGTAAACAAAATATTTATCAATTATTTATTACTTATTTTGAGAAAGAGAAACAAATATATTGAATAAAGTTTAAATATTAATATTGAATTTTAAATATAATAATTACAAACAACTATTAACGACAATATCTTAAACAAGATTTAATTGAGACTTGTCAATTTATATTGAGCAAAAAAGATTAATATAAAAGTTTAATTCAAGCTTTAAAACAAATATATTTAAATAACTTTAATTGTAAATATTATTTTAAAAATTGTGTACAAAAGTTGTTATAAAATTTTGAATTATTTTATTGCTTACAATTATTCAAGCACATCGAATATAAAGAAATATCTTCTATTTTTCTTGGTTTAAAACGAAAACAATTTCGATTATAAATCGCAATTAATCTAGTCTTTAATTGCGTAAATTACAATTAATAATGCATGTAAATAATACAAAACTAACAATTCTTTAGAAAAAGAGATATATTAATTTATTGTTATTCTTTATTTAAAATAATTAAAAAGATTAGTTATACAAGACTTTTGTAAATTTAAATTTGTCTTTTCAAATTATTGACAATTTTAACTTTCGAAAGTTATTAGGAATGCTTTGCTTAGATTTGATGCTTTTAGATTACACAAAACTATTTAAAATAATTCTCTCGAAATATAATTAAATTTGTAAGAAAATTAAGATAAATCTCAAAAATACTTAATATATTTTTATTGCTTTAAATATATTATTTAGTTCTTAAAGAATTGTCTATTTAAAAATATTAATATATTGAATAAATATTGCATTTCAATTTTGCAAATATCTTATTAAATTTACTTTTTTTTAATATTGAGCATATAGATTGTTAATTAATGTTAAAGCTTATAAAAATTTTAAAGTTTTTTAAGATTAAAGATAAACTTCTTGAAGTTGTTATTGATAACGCAAGTAATAACAATATACTTAAGAATAAACTCGAAAAGATCTTAAATCGACGAGAGTTTCAATAAAACAAACAATAGAACTTTGTGTCTTGTTTAACTTATATTATTAATTTCGTAACTTAAAATTTTATTTCAATTATAAAATCGAAAGCAACAAATAACAATATTGTTGTGCAATTAGAAAATAAAAAATTTTAAGATATTTCAAGAAGCACAAACCTATCTAATATAATTAAAAAGATATTTAAATTTGTAATAATGCAAAGAGATAATATATATATTAATTTTATTAAATTTGCACTTTTATAGTTGTTATTAATAATTTAACTTAATATTTGCTTCGATTTAGAATCTTTTAAGAGAAAATTGATAAAAAGTTATAAAAATTAGTATAGAATATTTGTATTTGTTAAAACTTTATTTATTTTATACTTTGTCGAGCATATTAATTATACGATTACATTAATTTTTAAGTAAAAAAATATTTTTAAGATTTAAAGATTTAACAAATTAAACTTAACAAAAGCGAGTAAAACTTAATTTTGCTTGTTAACAATATAGTAAATTTTTTTTACAAATACACTCTTATAGTTTTGCGAACAATTAACACAAATATTTATTTAGAATTTCGAATACTCAATGCAATATTTATTTATCTTAAATATTTAAAGAAGATAATAAGAATTAATATTTATTCTTCGACAAATATTGTAATTAAGATTGACAATAAAGTTTCGACAAAGCTTGCAAAATACTATTTAAGAATAAAAGAATTAGACAATATATTATACAATTTCGTTAACATTCTAGATTTTATACAAAAAGCTAATCTTTATAAATTGTAAAATAAGAGAGAAAACAACAATGTTATCAATTATAAAAACAAATATAAGATAGAATTTAAGAATTATTTTCGATATTATTACAATTTAATTGCTAATTTAAAAGTAAAAGCGCAAAGAACAAATATTGTTAAAGAGATAATACAATATAATAATACATATAATTTTTTACTAATATTGATATAGTTTATTGTAATTATTACAAGATTCTTATTTTAACAATTTTAATAATCTTGTTCGATACAAGATAAAGATAATCGATATTTTTGCTTCAATATTGTAAAGAATAAATATTTAATCTAAAAATATTAAAGAGACAACGCGTCGAATTTTTCAAAGCTAACGCAAATAACTTGAGATAAACTTTTATATTTAGTGTTATTAATAAATATTGAACAAATTTTTAGTCTTGCTCGAAGAGTATGTTGATAAAATCGATCTTAAATAAGTTCGCAAATTGTTGAACAAATTATAATAATTAAGTACTTTAATTGCATTATAAATTTAAATATAAAAGAGATTATTCTCGAATTGTAAAATATATATTGTAGAGAGAAAAATAACATTTAAGCGATAAATAAAGAAGAAGTTTTTTTATATTAAATTTTAAAATTGTTTTAGATTAGATTTATTAATAAATAAATTAACTTTTGAAGAAAAGACATTTTTAATAATTACAAAAATAATTAGATACTATTAGTAATAATGCAAAAAAATAATGTATTTAATAATTTAAATTGCTAGAAGAAATCTATTAATAATAAAATTACTAAGATTCGATTCTTAGCTAATGCAAAGAATATATTATAATTGTTTAAGAAGAAAAATATATTATATTTGCTTAAAAAGAAGAATATAACATTGTTGTAGAATTTCTAGCTAAGAAGATCGAATTACTTTATTAAATGCTTAATAAAGAGCAAATTCTTTAACTAAATTGTTACGCGTTTAGCGTAAATTGTTGCAAGATTCGAATCTATAATACGTAGACTAATCGCTAGGCCAGATTTCGATATCAACATTCTAGCTCGACCTAGATACTTGATATCAATCTCTTGACTCGACTCGAAATCGACTTGAGTTAACGATTTTTTGACTTGATTCAATCGACTCGCCAAGCAATCGAAAATGACGTCAAAATGTCAAGATTTTCTATTTTTAAAAAAATTCGCATTATTTGAATTACTAAAAATAGTTTAAAAATAATAACGCACAAATAACGTACAAATGCATTATCTAAATGCATTACTATATAATATTATAAACAAATTAATTAAATTAATCAATTTAATTAAGTTAATTAATGCACTTTTTCAAAAATAATCTAAATTTTTCGAGTCTTGGCGAGTCGAACCAAGTTATACGCTAAGTACTTCATATCTATCCTTTGACTCAACTCGAATACTTGGGTTAAGATTTTTGACCCAAATCGAGTCTTGACGAGCCAAGAACCTAGCTCGAACTCGATGACTTAACTCGACGCGACCAATCTAATAATACGCGAAATATTAATTATAATTCTATTATTATAATAATAATGCAAAGAGATAATGCATTTATTAGAAAGAAAGATACATATAAATGTCTTAGTTGTTTTTTGAAATATTGCTAAAACTAAATTTTAAATACAATCATCTTTCTTCTTATAATTAAAATTGCTAATCTTATTATGCAAAATTTTGCAAATTAGACGCTAAAATAAAAGTTAAGAAATAAAAAAGTCGATTTACTTCTAATATTTTCTAATTTTACAAAAAACAACAATATTGAACTTTTACTTTTATGTTCGCTATTGCAAAACATCAATATATTAATTAAAAATATATTATTTGTTTGCATTATTTTAATTATATTAGCACTTCTAATATTCTTTTTTTTAGTACTTGTTTCTTTTCGAGACTTTTCTTTATTTGTGCTTATCTTGTTACAATTAGACTAAGAAATTAGTCTATCGCAAGAAGACTTTAAAATAAATTAATAAATTAACAAATTAAGCATATTAATTTTAGATAAGATGTTTCGCATTATTTGTATGCATTACTTGTTTGCTTTGTGCGAGTTATTAAAGAAGATAATAAATTTAACAATATTAAAAAGAGATTTATATAAATATAATCGAGAGATATTAAGTTTAAGATAAAATTCAAAGAAGTTATAATAAAATAAGCGATAATTTTGATAATCTTTACTAGTGCAAACGCGTTAAAAAATCGCTTAAAAAGAGAAGCTTAAATTAGTAATTAACAATAAGAGTACATAATATAAACAACAAAGCAATTAACAAAAATAAACTTACATAATATATTAACAAAATCAAATATATATTAATATAAAGAAATAATAATCTTGTATTAATAAAAGTCTAAAGTAAGTATTAGTAAATAAATATTAATTCTAACTCTAATATATATATTTCTTACTTTATTTCGATAAAACTATTTATTAATATATTATTTACAATTCTATTAATTTTTTCGAATCTTTTATTCTTTAAATCTTGTCGTATTCTACTAGATATTGTAAGAAACTTCTAAGCTACTATATAATTGCATTATTTCTATATATTACTTGTAAAATAAGCTAAGTATACACACAAATAATAGAAGCGCTATTAACAAATTCGAAAATTATTGCAAGTTAAAATTGCGCAAAAGACTAAAATAATAATTGCAAAAAATTGTACAAAAAACAAAACAATAATCGAAAAGTTATCTTAATATAAATTAAGAAACTTCGTAAAACATCTTTGTAAAAGAAAGTCTCAAAATTAAATTGTAAAATTATAAAAAATAATGTTAAAAAAGGTTAAAAAGCATCGAATTAATAAAAAGATTTATAGTAATATATTTAAGTAATACAATAAAGCACACAATGCTAATAACTTAATAGCAAAATATTTCGAAAATAAATTAAAACAAAAAGCAAAAAAAAAAATTGCAATTAAGAAAGCAAATCGACTTAAGATTGTCGAAAATGCACAAAAGTTATATAAAAATACAAATATAATAATAAGATTTTTTTCTAAGAAGATATATATTATTTAAATGCATTATTTGTGTTTTATATTTAAGCTAATTAATATTACAATTAAACGTTAATAACAAACTTAATATTAATAAAAGTTTTTCAATCTATATAAAATCGATTGTAAAAATTATTTAATAACAAATTATTTATTATAGTAACTTAAATAACTTAAAGAGAGCTAATAATAACAATTTTATAAAATTGTTTAATATCTTTGTTAAAGAATTTGCATTCTTAAACAATACAAAAAAGAAAAAGATTTCAAATTCTATTATTGTTAAGATAAAGAATCTCGATAATATAATTAAAGAGAATAATAATAAGCAAAAAACTTAATATAAGACTTAAGATAATGCGAAAAAATTAAATTATAATTACTATACAACAACAAATAATAATAATAAGAACAACAAATAATAATAATAAGAACAAAAAAAATAAAGACAATAACAATAAGATCGATAACAATAAGATCAATAACAATAATAACAATAAGAATAATAACAAGATAAAAAATAACTTGAATTAAACTATTTAAGATAATAGTAAAGCAAACAAGATTATTAAGATTTCGAATTAATAACTTTACACATATAACTTAGAGAGTCTACTATTATATATTACTATTACAATGCATTATTTTGTTGTATTATTATATTATATTATTAAATTGTAATTGAACAATTTAAGTAAAGTATAAAACTAAGATTTTAAATTTATTAAATATAACTTATATTTAAACTAATATTTTGACAATTCGAGTCGATTTTTCGAATAATATATTTAACTATTTAAGAATTATGCTATTGCTTTAGAATTATTAATTCTCTATATATTTTTAAATAAAGTATGCTCAAATATTAAAGTCTTAATAGCTTAGTAATAGAGCAATTGTACTTCAATAACAATAACACAATATTTGTAAAAAAATCTTAAAAAGCATTACTATGCTCTTCTTAATTTTCTTGTAAATATTGTGTTATTGTTATCGAGAATAAAAAGGTTGAAAATTTAAATTCTTTTCGAAATACAATAATTTTTTTCTTTTTTTAATTTAAAAATAGTAATAAGAAGAACAATAATAAAGATATTAATAAGAGCAACAATAAGAAGAATTAAAAAAACAAGGATAATTTGAACAAGATTATGCAAAACAAGATTGTCGAATTTTTTGACAAAAAAAGTTAAGTCAATAATTTGATTCTAGCTATCTAAATAGTTCGAATATATTATTATAATATATTACTAGATAATCTTATATCGAAAGATTATAAAATAGAATATAATTTTTTACTATTTAGTTTAGAATTTCTTTATACTAATATTAAGTCTTGACAATTTAAACCGATTTTTTCGAGTTAAATTTCGATTTTAAGTATAGAAATCGATTCGAATTGTCGATTTAATTTTAGAAATCGAATTGTCAAGACTTTCGAATCAAGTTAATACAAATCGTCAAGATTCGAATCGAGTATTCGATTCGAACTTGATAACTCGATTCAACGCGATCAATCTACTTAATCTTATTTTTAGATTTTCGATTTAACTTCTAACAAGATGCTTTTAATCAACTTTCGCATTTCTTGATTTATTATTATTAAAATCTTATATTTGATAGAGTAGACTTTGCATTTTTAACAGTATATCTTTGATAAAATTTAAGTTAATATTAAGAAAGTTATTTGATTGTAAAGTTTTTGTATTTCGAAGCGTGTCTTAAAAACAAAGATCGACTTAAACTTATTTTTATATGTTAACAAACTATGGAATTTCTATAACTCTAGCAATTTGTAATCAAAACTTATAAGCAAAGCAATTTTAGAAAGCGCATAGTGTCTAGAGTAATAAGTAATTAATTCTATATATTTTAATAGCGAAATGCGAAAGTTGATCAAATTTATCTTGCTAGATGTTGGGGTCGGGGATCTAAAAATAAGGCCAAGGGGCGACAACCGTTGTGAAAGCGCTAAATGCAGTATGACGTCTTGTGTAGATACATAGCCTTGCCCATGCGGTCGCAATCAATATTGTCCATTGAGGCAGTCAACCATCTGTCTGCATGCAATCTGGACTTGGTCACGTGTTGTGTAAAGTCATGGACATCGGTGGTCCTGCGCCGCTCAGAAACACCCTTCAGCGATGTTCGACTTATCCTAGGATGACCGACGATGTACCCAGGTCATCAAGTCATTGAGTTATCGAATCGTATAACAATCAAGCCTTGTGTTGTTTGCAGAAAAGAATCCTCTCATCAGCTCCAGTTGATTCAGCCTCACTAGTGGCGGCGTGTCAGCTTACTGTAGGACTATCTCTCCGCTCCACCAGAGAAGCCTCTCAATCCTTTCCCAGCCTGTGATAGGCATATACCACATAATTGGGTATGATGGCCATGCACATCCTCAAGTATGTCGGTAGCGTTCTGCTTGCTTGGTCCCTCTGGATGTTCACTTTTCTGGTCAAGAATTATTGGATAGCTCGCAAGATAGGCCTCCCGATGGTTATCAGCCCTGCGACACCACTGAATCCTTTTTGGATCATATGCTACAGAGTCTTCCCTCAAGTGCTCCTGTTAAAACATCTCCCCTTGGGCTTGGGTCGATGGGTTAGATGTACGTTCATGGGCTGGACGTTCAACGACAAATATGCGTTGCACGATGAATTGGGAGACCTCTTCGCAGTCGTCAGCCCCGGCACTATCGAAGTCATTGTCGCGGACCCCCAGGCCGCACACGCCGTGCTTGCAAGAAGAAAAGACTACATCAAGCCAGCGGTTATGTACGAGCAGCTCAACGTCTTTGGCCCAAACCTCAACTCTGTTGAAGGCGAGGACTGGCAGCGTCATAGACGGCTCACTGCTCCTAGCTTCAATGAGAAGACTAGCTCTCTGGTATGGGACGAAGCGTCTCGTCAAGCCCGGGACATGGTAGCATCGTGGTCTCGGAAGGGCTCTGAGGGCACGAAGGACACGGTGGGAGACACTGCAACTCTCGCTTTACATGTATTGACCAGCGCTGGATTTGGTGTCGCGTACTCCTTTGGCCAGGGAGTGCAGTCTCTCTCGCAAGGCCATGCGATGACCTATAAAGACTCTTTGTCTTTGTGCTTGCAAAATATAATCACGTTCAGCATCTTCCCCAAGAGGTTTCTGTCTCTCAAGTTCTTACCGAGTAAATTGCGGACGCTTGGAAAGGCGGCTCATGAGTTCCAGCGGTATATGGAGGAAACGCTGGCACACGAGCGATCTTCGGCTTCAGATCGCCAATCTGGTTCGGGAAACCTTGCGAGCGCTCTGGTACAAGCCTCTGAGGATGCTAAAAAATCCATGGTGGAAGGGAAGAAGATCAAGGTTGGCCTTAGTGATGATGAGATATTCGGCAATATCTTTGCATATAACCTTGCTGGCCACGAGACAACGGCCAACACGGTCGCTACGGCATTGGTACTGCTAGCCGCCCACCCACAGTACCAGGATTGGTTGACCGAAGAAATTGACAGTGTGGTTGGCACATCAAGGGAGGCATGGCAGTACGAGAAGGCCTTTCCTAACTTACATAGATGCCTTGCCGTTATGGTAAGTAATTGTTTTGACGAGATCCCACATGTGAGAAGACCACTTAACTCACAACACTCAGTTCGAAACACTGCGACTCTACGGCTCTATAGTCTTCATCCCCAAGTTCACGGGCTCCCACCATCAGGAAATTATGAGCCGAGGACGCTCATTTTTCTTACCACCAGCGACCTTTGTCAATATCAATGTCCAAGCTCTACATACGAATCCAAAAACCTGGGGTTCAGACTCCCTCACGTGGGACCCTCGTCGCTGGATCACAAGATTGGCGTCTTTCAAAGAAAGCAGCAACATGCCATCAAAGCCAACGGAGGAAGCGCACGTGGAACCTGCAAAAGGTACATTCATCCCTTGGGCCGATGGCCCACGTAATTGCCCAGGACAGAAGTTTGCCCAGGTAGAGTTTGTCAGCGTCATGGCCAATCTATTCTCAACCCATCACGTGAAGCCCATCCTGTCCACGGGACAAAATTCGGAGGATGCAAAGAAGGCATTGCTGGATATGGTTGAGGGTAGCGCAATCTCCGCTATTACGCTGCAAATGCAGGAACCAAGGAAAGTAGCCTTGAAATGGGAACGCAGGGCCTGATAAAATCGACGTTTGAGTAACCATCTTGGCTTGGAGGAAGAGCCTCGCCATGACGTTTCGATAGCCTTAGCCTGCCGCCCGGACATCGTCTGCAGCCGCAAGGAGAGCGACATTCGAAGACTCTCGAAGAGTAGGCCCAAGGGACAGCAGAGGAGCGTAACCGGCAGGCCACAAAACCGGCACTCAGGCCATACCACCCCGTCCCATTATTCAGCGATCTGCGACCTCTGGAGGCCTGCGCAAATTACCTAACACTTCTGAAGCCTCGAAGTCGAAGTGCTCCAGGGGAAACATCGACATACACGGACGCACTGGAGGCTTCTCATTAGTTCACGATGGTTTGTGGTACCAGGCAATAGCCACACCGGCCCCGCGTATGATCATTGCACGATGTATGTCAGTGTTCGATGGTCCAGGCCAAGTCAGTAAGCTATCCGAAGAATTGCAGTCTTTGCTTCCTCTTCACCCTACATTTGGGATGATAGATGTTAGGACTAATCGTGCTGTTCCACCAAGCAAGATCCTGTACTTGATCTGTGCTGAATTCCAGCTGTCACGTGACATTAATGCAACCAAGGACGAATAGCAGCAGCCCGGCTTTGTGAGATACGGTGCAGCTTCTGCAAAGTATTTTCATTGTGGGAGTGTGGAACGGCCATCGGAGTCTGATAAGCATCACCGCACTCGGTGCACGACACCAGCTGGATGCCAAAAACAAAACTACGGCCATGTATCATGCATACATGTAAGGTCCATGCGCCAACAACGTGGGCTGGAGTTTTGTTATCCGAAGGTCCAGACTGCTGGAATGTGGGTTCTTCTAAATTGGTTGCACGATGATTCGTTGCTTGTTTTCGTGATCGGTGCGCATCCCCTATCCCGGTCTATTTTGGCTAAATCCAATCTTATTGAGAGATCTTTGCCGGAATGACGCCACACCATGACCGATTCCGGTCCACTCGATTTCTTCATTCGGACTAGTGCGAGACGCACGGGATGTTGAAGAATCCCGTCGCCTCCTGTGTCGCATGTCCACTAATGTACGTTTCAGCCAGCCTCGGCGACTCATGGCCCCTGATCGATGTCGTATGCAATGGCAGATACTTTGGTATAACGATCGCTGCATCTCCAGCAACGACACTCAGGATAAGACGATCGACATGTGATTGTGTATGACAGCAATCTTGGCATCTCCTGGTGCCTGTAGACCAATCTCCCAATTGGAGTATTGTACTTTATGTGCCACCCGCGCGCTAGGCATCGAAGCTTGGCGCATGAGGATCTAGGTATCTCAACTTCACGTCAATCCTCCTGAAAGCCTCCTGAAAGGCCTGGCCTTCTAATCCCTGAACGTCTTCCTCCTCTTCAGCACCAATCACAACATCGGTATGTGGCGCTTCGGATGGCATGCATTGACCACTGCATGACAATGGTACCTAGCACATCCCTGCTGATATCGGAGAGATCTCATGCTCTTGGCCACTATCCCGGCAGTCATATGCAACCTGCCTGCCTGACATGGTGAACATCGCGCTCTACTCCGCGTTGATACGAGCTCTCTGGTACCAACGATCGAACAGTCAAATCCGCCCACCCCACTCTGCATAGCTCTAGCACCAAGAGGTTTGAAGACTCTAATATATAGTTTTTGCCTTTAGACCGGACTAAATCAATCGACCCAGCCAAGCCCTGACACGCCACAAATTACTCTTACCACCTACTTTAGGCTTTAGGTGGTATCCGGAGCGGAGCGTTTGACCGACAAGCGCTTCCTTACCAGTATAACGCTCTCAGAAGTAGGGACTTTGGTGCTATTTGACCCCCTCAATGATCGAATAACTTGATCAGTCTCGTTGACGATTGGTCAATTTTCTATCGCCCAAGGCAAGTCTTACATATCGGACTTATCGATCTGACTCTCGGGCGATATCGCGGCGTGTCGACGATTCAATGTTCTGGATCTTGCGGCAAATGCCGTCCGACGGCTCAGATTTTCAGGCCTCGCCGGGTTGAGGGCTTGACGACATTAGACCCGCCGAGAGCGGCTGAACGATCGAAAGGACGGCATTAGGCCTTAGGGCCTTTGTCTGAGGTATGACATCCGCATCCGGCTTAGAGGGTCCCGCTTTAACGTTTAGACGAAACCTTGGGCTTCATCGAGTGTCTCGTTTGGGAAGAACCGCGTCTCTTTCTGACTTTCTGGGGCGTAACGCACCCAGCATGTTGATAGCCACGTATCAGATACTGGTGCACCTACACCCGCCCGTGATATCTCTTTCTTCCTACCTCACTAATCCTTTCATTACTCGGTCTCCCGTACGGTGTCGACTGTGGACCTTATTGTCAGACTGAGAGATCTCGTATTTGGCCTGTGTGGGTCTTTCGTTGCCCAGACAGTGCTTTCCTTTCGCTACAATTCTCATCTCCATTTTTCGAGCATTCGCTGCAGTATATACAAATTACTTTGCCGAAGATTGAGCTCCGCCTAGCAAACCAGCAATCATGAATACGCTCAAGTCGTACGTTCGGCCCGCCAAGAAGGCAGACAAGTTATCGCCAGCCGTAGCACCTACTTACAATGAGAAATCCGAGCCGCCTCGAACTCCTCAGACACCCTACTCTGTTCAAAGCCCAGATTACTCAGGAGCTAATACTCCTCGTTCTCGGGCTTCGCTCCACCCTGAGGGCGACTTTCGGAACAATGCGGACGAGCATGTGAATGAGATTAAAAACATGGTCGCGCTTGAATGGGTTTATCAGATGCAACAGGAACATACATGGTCCTCGAATTCTTACGGCGAGGGTGTGGTGATTCGGAAAAGTGTCGGCAAGTTTGCAGCGGCACCCAGAGGGTTAGAGGAAGAACGAGGAGGATTGTTCGATGCAGCAAGAGAGCTCAACGCCCGAGTAAGCAGATTGTACTGGGTACACTTCTATATCTTTTGAGCTGACTCGATGGTTAGGTTCTGATGACAGTCAATACGTCCGTCATCCGAACCATCATGCAGCACGATGAGGTGCAGTTCGTGCCTCTACCTAACGGTCTTCGTCTTCAAGTCTTACCAAGCATTCCTTACCTCACCAATTGTTCGAGGCACCAGAACGCCGCCTTCATACACGATCTTGGTGTTCTAGTCGTATGGGGTGATAATCCAAGGGAATGCGCCCGACGCGCCGAAGACATCGAAAAACAACTGATCGGCGTGTTCTCACATGGTATGAGCGGGTTTGAGGAGAAGACTTCGCCAAAAAATGACGGAAACGTCTTTGTCAACGAAGTGTCATCTGAGGACTTGGACGCAGCGGAAGGTGGCGCTGCTCGTGAGAATGGTATCAATGATCCTCCACGTCGGATTAAACTAAACCAATCAATTCTCTGCGCTGCTACGCTCTTTTTAATTGTCGCCGCTCTCTCTACTGGCTGGCGATCAATGGCAATAGAGCTTTCTATCGACAACAGCTGGATTCGTTTGGCTTTTATTGCTGTAATGCCGCTGCAGGCCTGGCTTGCCTTGGTAAGCATAGCCTTTCTTGCGCTGGCTATGTGTGCTAATTGGAGACTCTAGTTCTTTATGCAGTCTGTCGTTGGCTCCATAGCACAACTGTTTGGCCCCACTGACCAACTGAACCAAAATTCGAAGTATTACTCGGGCAAGGCACCGTGTCGACTTTCGAGGGACAGACTCCCACACATGACTATCCAGTGCCCCGTGTATAAGGAAGGTCTTTACTCCGTCATTGACCCTACCATCAAGTCGCTGAAAGCTGCCATCGCTACATACGAGATGCAAGGAGGGACCGCCAACATCTTCGTCAATGATGATGGAATTCAGCTGATCTCGCCCGAAGACTCTCAATTACGAAAAGAGTACTATGATCAAAACCGGATAGGCTGGGTTGCTCGCCCCAAGCACAATCCAAAGCCAGCCGAAGGCGAGGAGGCTTTTATCCGCGCCGGGAAATTCAAGAAAGCCTCCAACATGAACTACGCAATGGCAATTAGCGCCCGAGTCGAGGACAAGCTTCTTCAATTTGCCAGACCTACCGGCTGGACGCAGAGCGACGAGCAGAACATGTACAACGAATGTTTGGACACAATCAAGGAGGAGGACCAAGGCAGGACGTGGGCAGGTGGTAACATCAGAATGGGTGATTACATCCTCCTTATCGACTCCGATACCCGTGTTCCAGAGGATTGCTTTCTTGATGCCGTCAGTGAGATGGAACAATCACCCCAGGTCGCAATTATCCAGTATTCCTCTGGAGTCATGAACGTCTCCGACACGTTCTTCGAGAAGGGCATTACGTTTTTCACCAACCTCATCTACACCGCCATTCGCTTTGCTGTCGCTAATGGTGACGTGGCTCCTTTCGTAGGCCACAATGCTGTCCTCAGATGGTCTGCCATACAGGACATATCATACGAACAAGATGGAGTTGAAAAGTTTTGGTCCGAAGCAACCGTTTCTGAGGATTTTGACATGGCTCTCCGATTGCAGACGGCAGGCTATCTTGTCCGATTGGCTGCGTATACGAAAGACGGGTTTAAAGAAGGTGTGTCCCTGACAGTCTATGATGAGCTCGCGAGATGGGAAAAGTATGCCTATGGCTGCAACGAGCTGATCTTCCACCCAATGCGATACTGGTTCACGAGGGGTCCCTTCACTCCATTGTTCAGAAAATTTATGGGTTCTTGCATGCCACTAGCGTCCAAGATCACAATCATGGCTTACATTGGAACCTACTATGCCATCGGCTCAGCCTGGATCCTCACAATGGTCAATTACTTCCTCATCGGCTGGTTCAATGGACATATCGACCACTACTACCTCGACTCCTTCAAGGTCTACTTTTCCATCATACTCGTCTTCAATTGTGCTGGCAATATATCTCTTGCCGTTTTGAGGTACCGCGCCGAAGATGCCACTCTCGTCGGGGCCCTGTGGACGAACTTCAAATGGATTCCTCTTCTGACAATCTTCCTGGGCGGTATATCTCTACATGTCAGCCAAGCCCTCCTGTGCCATATGTTCAGCATCGACATGAGCTGGGGCGCCACCGCAAAGGAACTGGTCGACACGACTTTCTTCGAGGAGGTCAACAAGGCGTTGAGGAAATATAAGATTACTTTCATTTGGTGCATTGGCACATCTGCCGTAATGATCTACCTCGCGATGTTCGCACCTCCGTTTTGGCGCATCAATTTCTTCACCGCCATCTGGCCAATGGCCACACTCCTTACCAGCCATTTTCTTCTGCCGATAGTGCTCAATCCCGGATTGATGCTTCTCACGTTTTAATTTGATTTCATCACGATCATTGGGGATATTGGATAGGGGACACAGGGTGGGGCTCAGCAGAGGGCGACTCCAGTCTTCGCAGTCTAACGGTATCTGGCGCTACGGGCCTTACGATTATAGACAAATTTTAGACCATGCATATGGGACGGAGTATAGGGTTGTGAGGCTCCATGGCTCTGGACGCCCTGTTGGCTTATTCCCCTGATATCATATAATCTAGATTACAGCATGGTACTAGATAGTTACTGAATGAATCCAAGATCTCTGAATTTGACTATCACTGCTCCTGAGGTATTTCCAAGGTATTGTCACACGATGTTTTGCATATATCAACGCATCTGATATCGCTAAGTACTGGCTATTGTAGCATAAGTCAGTCTAACACATGCAAAACACCAGTTTTTAAATGCTTAGCATCGATACGTGACGTATTGTTCCTCACAAAGAACAGCGATCAATTCGACCTCAGACAGGATGACCAGGTACTAGTAGGAAAGCCTGATGATAAGATCTATTTGGAGCTTAGGGTTTAGACTGCTAATAAGCGAAGATGCCCCTCAGGCCCCTCAGGAAAAAGCGCGTCTCCAACGCGTCAACAAGAACTTCAATAGCTCTAAACAATGTCCCACCGATGGGCGATGAGAGGAGTCATCGCGTGGACGACGCGCTGTCGACATTGATCGCTCGTTTGGTGCTTCAGAATCCAGATGAAGACGATGCTACAGCGGACGAGAGGCACGAGCACAATTTTGACCTGGCCAAGAATATTATTGAGGGGTACTCCCGAGCTTTGATAACATTAAGAATGAGAACCTCGTTCCGCTGACGGCCATGCAGACACGGCCAAACTTCTAGAGTTGAAGACCTGACCCATGCCTCAGACCTGATCAAGCAAAAGTGTAAGCGCATGCTTCCACTGACACCAACCACCTGGGTCCTAACAGTTCAAAGTACTTCGTGACAACGACACTTCCGACAAAGCCGTGCGCTTCTCTAATCTTTGCTCTCGACTGCTCACTTTACCCGTCCTCACCCAGAAGTGGGCAATACTGTACTTCCTCCACCAGGTCACAGAACCAGATTCGTCCCGCAGTGGAGCCCCGGATTGGATCCTAGGTCATGCGCAGCGGAATGGCAACGGGGAGGCAGGAGTCATCGAGGAAGGCGCCACAGACCCTGCTTTCAACGATGCTTTTGCCCCAGGCGGTCTATCCATATTGCCTACACATGAAAGCCGCCCAAAGACCGGTGTGGAAGATCGCCGCAATGGCGCTCTGAGGAGCCGGGAGAAGAGTAGTACCCTTGCCGAACCACCGGACGAGTCTTTGAAAGATATGGCTGCGCCTAAAGAAGAACCTCCAACCGAGGCCGCCCTTTTACATGATCTGCCTTTCACTCTGCAAGGCCTGTCAACCACGCATCTTCCCTTCTCCGACACATCGATCCTCAAGCTCCCACCAACCCTACCTCTACCGATGATCTCTCTCTTGCACACGCTTGCTGAACCATCTCTACTATATCGAAGTCTTTCTGACTCTGTACCATCTCGTGATGAGGGTCTTGTACGCCAGAGCTTGCGGGCTGCCATAGATATTGAGCTGCGCTCATACCTAGGTTTGATCGCTGCGTTAGAAGGCGAGATCAGACGGGCTCTTACATCTATGAATATTACTGGCGCGGCGACTGGCATTGGTAAGATTGGCGTCACGCTGAAAAGATGCGTGATCTGGACTAGGGAAGCTACGATGGGATTACGACTGATGAGTATCATGGTTGAAGAGGCCCAGAGTAAGTCCGTAAGCACGATACCGGTGTTTGGTAACTAATCATATATTAGGTAAGAAAGGAGGTCAATTGATTTCCATGATTCATAACTTTTCCACCTCTCACGGGGACCCATTTGTAGGTGCTTTTGCAGAACGTATGCTTGTCCACGTAACACGGCCTTTCTACGACATGCTACGGCAATGGATATATGACGGGGAGCTGAGTGACCCTTATCACGAATTCTTTGTCACCGAGCAAAATGCCCAGGATGCTGGCGAGAAGGATACCGACCCTCGGAGGGCCCCTGCAACTAGTGTGTGGGAGGATAAATACAAGCTGGATGAGAGCATGGTCCCCAGCATCATTACAGAAGACTTCGCAAGGAAGGTATTCCTTATTGGGAAAAGCTTGAACTTCATACGCTACGGCTGCGGCGACTCTGCGTGGGTAGAAGCATACTGCAAGGAGGCATCGAGAGAGCTGCGCTACGGGGATACCGCTACGCTTGAGTCCTCAATCGACAAGGCTTATAAAGCTACTATGGCCCGGCTGACGCACCTCATGGACAGCAAATTTCACCTCTTCGAGCATCTCCGGGCGCTAAAGAAATACCTCCTCCTCGGTCAAGGCGACTTCATAGCATTACTCATGGAATCACTCTCTTCCAGCCTGGACAACCCAGCAGGCTCTCAATATCGACACACCTTGACCGCCCAATTGGAACACGCCATCCGTGGCTCCAATGCCCAATACGATTCGCAAGACGTTCTCCGCCGCCTAGACGCCCGCCTTGTCGAGCTCAGTCACGGCGATGTAGGCTGGGACGTCTTCACCCTCGAATACAAAGTCGACGCCCCCGTCGACGTTGTCATCACTCCCTGGGCGAGCAAGCAATACCTGGTAATCTTCAACCTCCTGTGGCGCGTCAAACGTGTCGAATTCGCCCTCGGCAGCACCTGGCGCCGCTGCATGACCGGCGCCCGCGGCGTTCTCGCCACGGTCGACGACGGCAAGCTCAGCCGCGACTGGAAAGTAGCCCGCTGCTGCATTGCAGAAATGATCCACTTCGTCAACCAATTGCAATACTACATCCTCTTCGAGGTCATCGAAGCCAGCTGGGACCAACTGCAAACCGCCATCACGAAGCCCAACTGCACACTCGACGACCTCATCAACGCACACATTAGATATCTCCGCTCCATAACCCACAAAGGCCTTCTGGGCAAGCCCGCCTCCGGCAACCGCGAGGAGAGCTTCACGGTGCAGCTGCATGAAATCCTGAAGATCATGCTCGCCTACAAAGACGTCGTGGACGGGCTCTACTCCTTCTCCGTCGCCGAGTTCACCCGCCGCCAGGAACTCGCCGCCAAGATCGAAACCCGCACCGCCCGCGGCCAATGGGGCCTCACCGACGCCGACGCCGACGACCGCAACTCCCCAACCCCACCGCCCTCGCGTCATAACCTCCCCAGCCGCGGCACTAACTCCCCCTTCGCGCCCAACCCCTCAGCGGGCATCCCGGGCCTCCCGAATCCCTCGGCTGGAGGTGAGGATCAGATGCTGCCTGCTCTGCGAACGAGGCTGGGGGACCTGGCGCGAGAGTTCAAGGCGAGGGTGAATGTGATGCTGGGGGATTTGGCGGTGCAGAGTGATGTGGATATGAAGTTCTTGGGGGTGGTGATGAACTTCAATGATGTTTATGCGCCGAGGAAGAGAAGGCGGGAGGGGCACAAGGGGAGGACGCCGGGGGTGGGGATAGGGGCGGGGACGGGGACGGTGAGGAGGGAGGAGAAGTGATGGGGGGAGGAGAGGTGATGGGGGGAGCAAAGGTGGTTATACCCTGTTTTGTTTCGAGGGTCAAGGGCGATGATTTGAGGATCTGGCGTTTCTAAGGTAGCAGTATGGGGTCGTGGATAGTAATCCATATGAGCATCGAGGAAGCGATTTGGTGTCCTGTTGTTATTCCAATGACTGCTCTCTAAGCAAGTATCACGTGAAGCATCGAAAAAGGCAAAGCACACATTTTCTCGTCCATGTCTGCAGCAACCCATCGTCTGGTCACCGTAATGCTTCCTTGACACTGCGTTGTCCAAGCCCTTTGCTCAACCAGAGTTCATTCACTATCGTCGCTGCTCCCACTACTTGAACTCCCGCTGCTCGAATCACTATCCTCGCCACTTGACGTCCCGTCCTGCTCCAAAGCCATCTGGCTGCCAAGTTTCCCCTTCGCAAAACCCTCACCATTCGTCTTATCCCCCTCATCACCACTAGACTCCGAGCTGCTACTGCTACTGCTGCTGCTACTACTACTCTCATCATCCGGCACCCCCGTCGTCCTCCTCTTCCTCACCCTCTTCCTCTTCCCATTCACCCCGCCACCCCGCGGCTTCCCTTTCACACCTTCCCAACCCGCCGCCGCACCCGCTCCACTCGTCGTCCCACTCGCCGCATAGCCCGTAATACCCGGTAACAAAGCCTCCACATCCCCCTCCCCCACCGCCCAAATCAGCTCCTCCGCCCTCCTCCTCTTCGCCACATTCCGCTCCCAATCACTCATCCCCACGCCCTTATACACCCACCTTTTCTCCTCCTCCTTCCTCTCGACCCTCGCGTCCTCTGCGTCTTCCACCCTCTCCCCCTCCCGGCGCCAGGCCTCCTCGTAGGCTTCTCTCCTGCGCTTCTTCTCCGTGTCGGTGTCCGCGGCGAGGAGATCGCTGAACCACATCTCTTCTTCGGCGCGGATGGCCAGTGCTCGTTCGCGGATTCGCTGGCGCGCGGCGGGGCCTTTGAGGCCGGAGAGGTAGGTTTTTAGAGGGGCGTTGTAAGGGGGGGGGATGGTGGCAAGGTCGAAGAGGTGTTTGAGGAGGTAGGTTTGGTGGTTCTTGGAGAATTTCCAGGTGTGGGGGGAGGTGGTGAAGGCGGTGAGGTATTCGAGCGCGGGGTGGATGGCGGGAGGGTCTTGCTTCGAGGCGGGACTTGTGTTGGCTGGGTGGTGCTCGGCGGTTTTCTTCTTCTTCTTTGACTTGGCTTTCTTGGGTTTCTTGACTGACTTGCTGGAAGTGAGGGGATCGCTCTCAGGGAGAGCGGCTGATGATGGAGTGATGGATCGGAGCGCGGCTTGTGCCTTGGGGGGCTCGAAGGCGGGGTCTTCGGCTTTTTGGGTGGCTAGCCACTGGGCGTATAAGTCTTTGCTGCTTTGACCGTCGGAGGCTTTCGTTTCGGGAGTGAAAGATACGGATTTCCGCTTCGTGGGTGCGGGCGTTGAGGGTGGTGGTGAGGATTTCGAAGGGAGGGCTTCAGATGATGGCGCTGCTTTCAGGGCTGCCACATCGTGGGACGGGTCACCATTCTGGGTATTGGAAGGGGCGGTTGATTTCAGATGTGATGTCTTGGTCTTCTTTGAGGATTTGGTGGTCGCTAGGTTGGGGGTGGTGGAGGTTGCTTCAGTGACTGTGTCACTTGTATGCTTGGGCTTCTTCTCATTGAATGTATCGGTCTTGGGAAGGGGTTGGAAAGCGGGACTTGGGCCGTCTTTTGGGCATTTGAGCTTCAGGCCGAGTTTCTTCCAGGCTGGTATATGAGGTTGAGGGGTTGCGGAAAGAGAAGCCATTAGGTCAAAACTAGCCTTTGGTCTGTCAGGACATTACCAGGAGGAGCATACGATCGGCGGAGAGAAATCTATGGAGCTCCAGTGCCCTTTTCGATGGAATCTTGAGGAGGTTGGGAGCCTTCTGGTCGGGTACAAATTATGCCAAGAGTTCTGCCCTACTTCCGAGCCCTGAATCGACGAAAAGAGATGGGCGAGTCCGAAGTAATGGAGAAATGTAAAGTCAATTGAGATCACTTGAGCTCATGACCTGTTCGAACTGTATATTTTTCAAGCGTCTTGTATAGCGGTATATTGGGTTTTGCTATGTGGTCTATCAAGACTTTTGATCTCTCTTGGCTCTTGAAAACATTCTAAAGCCCATGCACCATAGTTGTAAAGCGAGTAAAGTCGCTCGTCCGAGGAAACCCATCGTACCAAACTTACAGCCACCAGCTTCGGACGCCGCAATAGTCAAGTTCAAGGCTTCATCAGCAGAGTCTGCGCGTCCTGCCGAAGCCTCCCGGCCCTGAGGTGGCTCTTGTTTCTCTAGCTCTCTCCACCACATCTTACATCTCCCTGAACCATGCCTCCCAGTCCTATCAATTTCTTCACCTAAACTTTCTGAAACCCAGCTGGATTTCAAATTGCTTTATGAAATTCGGTATCTTCGTCGCAGAGTCACCATTGGATCCCAAAGCTGGAAGTCCTGAAGCGAGAGTCTAGACAGACCGTCGCCATTGAAAGAGACATAAATTGTCAGCTCTGCGTGCTCCGGAGTCGAGATTGGGGACACAAGCGCAGATTGAGTGGTGTCGTTGCCCAGAAAGTCTTCTGCTACGGCATCGCCGTAGCATGTAGGTCGTACAGTGGTGGGATCATCTTCCGAAAATCATGGACCGAATGAGGCGAAAATCAAATCTTGCTCGCTGACTTGGTTGCTGATGCCTGCGATGCAAATGGACATGCATGCAATAGAGGTGGGCATCGAGATTTTAGACCGCCGCCCCTAGGCTGCTTATGCTTCACTTTGTTGCTGGTTCCATTGTTTCTTCCGGGTGGCAGTCCGCTGTAGAACAAAAGGGATGGGCTTAGAAGCATTGCAGAGCGCGCGGTCTCCAGATGAAAGGTACTAGGCGTATGATCCTTATACCCAAAGAAATAGAGTCAAGCCATACGTACCGGTTCCTGGTATGCGAAAGAAGGCATTGGTGCCGGAGCAGCTGGCAATCGTGGAGTCTAGATTACCGAAGAAAGCTTTCGAATAAGACTTGTTTCTAGATAAGATAGAGGATCGATCGATGAACATACGCAACGAAAAGTATCGACGCAACGATGATGGACTGATTGATCGATCAACCACAATTAAATGTTACTGAGGCGAACCGTTGAAGCATATTGCATACTCGATTTGAGCAAGCGTAGAAGGATTTGAAGAAGGAAACCAGAGAAAGAGAAGAGATCTAATGGCCCTCAGGAAGTTGGCAAGCGAACAACCAAACAATTTGGATTGATGTCATAGATACTAGGCAACGAAGAGACGATTATGTTGCATCTACGAGATCATAACATGACTCTGTATACGATATTAGCCCGTGGTGATGGGGGATTGAGCCTCTCTGTGTGAGAGATCCGTTGGTAGTGAGCGGTAGATTTGAGGGTCAATTGACTGTCTTTGTCGAAGTTCGAATGAGATATGAGGCTACTTAAGCTGATGCGGCGTACTGGCATAGCTGGACAGCTGAGATTCCTGCTCACTTCAGACCTCATGGCTTAAGGAGATCTCACGGGTGTCGCTCAGAGTAAAGGTCGTTCCGCGATCTCATCAACAAGCCGACTGCTGCTCGCTTGCTACCTACCTTACTTTGATTGAACCTCGAGATTTGCGCCGCTCAATGAATGGCTAGCAGTCGAGCAACAAGCTCGCCAAGTGGTGAAACGTTCTTTTTCTGGGACATTCGAGTAAGGTAATGAGGCTGGTAGAAGCATTTGCGCAATGGCTTCTGGCACAGCCTCCCATGGCCGAGAGAGCAATATAAGTACATCTCATGATCCAGCTGCATGCGGAGACAGGCTTGAGATGACCCTGTGGGCGTCTGGACTCATGGTCGATAGTTCCAGTGTGGCTCGCTCTCTGTCGGTCGCACTGTCATTTCAGCTCTATCTAGTACAGGCCATTTCGTGCTTTAGCGAAGCTCCCGAGGTTCTGTATCGGTTCCCTTAGAGCACCAATGAGGGAATAGCAAATATCGTTTTGTCGTATGTCGTCTATCGAATGTCACCCTCTCTATGTTGCCGTTCTAAAGCATTTTGATGCCAAGATCCACACCATGTAAATGCTTCGCTCGAACGCCATAATCCACGCTGAAATATGCAGTAGACACCCTGGCACGCAGCACCCTTATTTTGTGACTCGCTCGTAACCCTGGCCCTTCACTGAGCCTCCCGCCATGGAGGTTTTGACATTTCTCTTGAAGCCCTCGCGGTTAGATCTCAGATCTTCCGCGGCTTCTTTATTTAAGGGGTCAGAAGCGTTCGGCTCGAGGAACAGGAACTGTATACGGAAACAGTCAGCAGGAATCTCCCATATAGCCTGTGAAACCATATGCATCGTCTGTCCAGTCCTATTCCATGAAGAACCCAATCTCCTGCTTCCTGACCTGCTTGACTCACCTGTAACCCTACGATTACCGCGTTGAGATTCAGCACAGGCTTCCAATCCTCCCTCAATATATTTAAGCACACGTTCCCCTCTAGATCGATATTGGGATGGTAGATCTTCTGCGTACACTTGACCTTCGGGGGATCATGGGGAAAGTTCTGATTGATGGCAAAGTTGAAGTTGAATATGCCTCCTTTATACATTCCTTCATCCGGCTCGATTGTGAGAGTGAAGTTTAGGATGTCGTCAGGGTTGGGAAAATGTGTCCGCATAGTACTGCCTAGGGAAAGCTCTGAAAGGTCTGCGGTGCCGATTATGTCTTAGTTAAGGAGCTGCCACAGATCGCGGAGAGGTATATGGCACTTGTCGCACCTTTTTGTACCCGTAGCTGAGCGGCCGTGACCTTTTTTTTTTTCTGACCGCTCTCGGCGTTGGCAGCTGCTTGTTCTTTCTTCTACGAGAGGCTGTCAGAACATGGATTGATGCAGATTCGTATTATAGTCCGGGGCAAAACAAGATTAAGGTAACACACCATGGACCATATTTTCATCATCCTGCCGGGTCGGTTGGTCACGCGACGAGTGAAATTTGGGAGGACGCAGGGAAAGTGTAGGGGCGAAAGGCTGGTAGCTGTGGTGGGTGGCAAAGCGCATGCGATAAGGACGGTTCTAGGATTGTTTGCTGATACCGGGTATGGAGCAAGCTTGGGTGTTTACTTTAGGTGTCGTTCTGTGGTTAGAAGTCTAGGGTGCAACAAATGATGGAGTGTAAGGTAAGTGCTTAGTGAGTCTTCTTGAAGGTGGTGGAGGGTGAACCAATAGCAAGCCGTCGATGGAGTCACAACAGTTAAAGGCAGCACTTTGACGCAGTAGTAGTCTTTCGACCGCATTCAATACAGCAGTATTTTCACGAAGAAGAATAACAGAACTTTTTCACATTCGAGCTCCAATCGTTGGCGCTTCTGACGGGCCCGAACGTGAAACGGATAAGGTAACCTACATAAGGTAAGATTTCGAGTACGAGTGGCTTCTGGCCAACTGCTCCATGCCCAGCTCTGCAAGCATGATCCAAAGACGCCTCCAATCATCGCGCCACTAATGCATTCGGCATCTATCCACCCCTACCTCCGAGCAAAGCAGCACAAGAGGCCAGATTTACCCAGGAACCAGCAGCATCCCGTGAACCGTACAAGAGCCAGGAAGGCGGTAGACCACAGTAGCAGCTGGAAAAATCGCGCCGTCCTTGAAACTGCACTAGACTATAGAGATGTCAGTTCCATGCAGTCAAAGTTGTCCTTGGAAACATACACTAAGACCAAATTTGTCGAAATTTTCATTCGTGATCACCACAGCCAGCAGCGCGTTCGAAAATATCCAGAACGTCACCAGGCGTGTTCTGAAACTTCTGTATGAATCTTCCAAGGTTTTCTTCTCGACGACTACCGGCGGTTTGTACTCTGCCAACGCCCGTTTGACTGTCACTTCGAACTGCTGATCAATGTCTGCCTGCGGCTTATCGGGCTCTTCAATGATAGCTGCTTTGCCATCTTTTTCTTTGGTCGTCTTCGCCGACGGCAGAGCTTCGGCTTTATCGGATCCTTTCGTTCCCCATGATACATCATGCCAATTGCTGAAGGCGTAAACCATCAGAATGTTGATGAAGGATGACATAATCAGCAGGTACTGTGGGAAAGAGGTAAACATGTGCCAGGGGTCGAGGTACAAAAACGAGGCGACGAAGTAAAGCCCGAAGGTAGCCGCGAGAGCGATGATGATAATACCAGCGCTCTCTGAAGAGAAGAAAGTCTTGAAGAACTTATTCGCTCCATCCTTCGTGTCGATTCCTATTCCATGTCTGAAGGCATTGACGACAAGAAAAAGCGATAGGACTACGAGATACGCCTGAATAAAGCCAAAGACGATGAAGGACATGATGTAACTCCATCTCGAGCTGGTAAGATGTTAGTGCTTTCATCGTATCAATTGAGTGCGTCGAACCACATACCCTTTGGGTCTATTACCCAACGCAAGTACGAACTGAAGGAGGATGAAGGCCAGATAGATGTATTTCAGGATTGTGTTGATAATCGGAGTTACCGTGTTGCCAAAAGGGAATGCTCTACCCTTATTCGCGTCCCCAGGATTGCCGACGAGATCCATGATGACGCTAGTGGTAAGCCAGAATGCCGCTGTTGTGTCAAATCAGTATGTCAGATGGCGCTTTTTCAGACAGCTGCCTTACCTAAGGAAAACCAAGTGAGGAGGACCGAGAACATGTTGTAAATCAATTGTATGTGAAAGAAGAACATTCGTAGAAGGTTGTGGCTGCTCTTATACATTCGACCGAAGTGCATCAGAGAATAGATGGTAGCGGCAAAAGAGCCATTGAGCCATCTCCGACGCTGTCCGATGAACTCAGGAGCACCTTCTGGGACATCTGTCTCACCCTTGGAGGCTTTGACGTAGGTGAGATGCCATTTGGATCCGGCTTTGGCGACTAATTCGAAACACAAGATCCGATCTTCGGCCAAGAACATGTTCTTCTTGAAAATATTCATGGTCTCAATACCCTTGCCCTTGTTGATCGCAGACGCTGTATGGTCGCCATGGAAATACTGCTCCAATGGCCGTCCCATGATCGCACGAAATCTGTAGGCCGAAAACGCTCCAGGCAGGACACTGACATACCCGAAAGAGCTCTCCAATGGCTTGTCGAGGATGTTGCTTATCTTGTACTCGAAATTCTGGGCAGCAACTAACGGATTGAGCAAGTTCCTCCACCCTCGTCCTAACATAGCGTGAATTTCACCACAAGCTCCACCGAGGTCCTTGTCGTTATAGAAAGCCTCCCATAGTGCAAGTAGGGACCTCACGCCGGGCTTTGTGCCGGCATCAAGCAAAATGCAGACTTCGGGGTTAAGTATCCTACCGAAAGCGTTGAATAGCCATCTATGTGAATTGATCTTCTTGCTGTTTTTCTGTTTGAGACAAAAGATCATTTGGGTTGGAGGGAGAGTAACATTAGGAGGATCATTATCGTGGGGTCGAATCAGCTGCTGACTGGCCGTAACGGAAAGCTGGGTGGTGTATTCGAACTTTTCTTTTTTAGCTAGAGTATCAATCACAAGGGACGCAGGGTACTGACGATGTGAGCTACTGTCTCTTTGCCATCTACGTCCTTCTTCATAACCCCATCCTGATAGATACCAATGGTAGCCAATACGTCGAGTGTCTCCTTGTCGCAAGGGTCGATGCCGTCGAAGACTAAACACACCACGATTTTTTGCCATGCAGGCCCACCTTTGTTCCAGAACTCGGTTTTTTTAAGGTTGACTATGTCTCGCACGTTCTGCATGACACCATGTAATGTGCGCGCAGTCAGCACTTTATCTTCGTTGTAGTACGTGATTGCAATGCAGAGCTCAGTATGGCGATTGTACATGGCAGGTCGAAGGTTGTAGCCATTCTTAAGGGTGAACTCATTGGGATCACACGTTGCGGCCGTATCTTGTCATGGTCAGCTATCATCAACCAGTAGCCCAATATATTACTTACACCTCATGTGTGTGAATTCCTCACTACCTCCTTCCAGGTCACTCCGGTACTTGGCTTGTACGGAGTTCTGAATGGCACTTGGTACTGGATAATCCACACTCAAGACTGAGCCTTGCACAAGCTTGACCTTTCGCGTAGCATATCGCTTTAAGTTGTTGGAATTCAAAGTCGGCCCTTGCCTCTGTCGCCATGCTTCCGTCGAGCTGCTGTCGCTCCTCTCATATGGAGAAGGTGCCCGGCCAGGAACTCCATATGCCGTTGTCGGGTCTTCAAGGGTTGTGCCAGAGTAGTGCTCATCAGGTCGATACTGGCCGCCGTATGCTGTGGATGCCCCATGATCTCCAGCGTAGGATTCCGTTAGGGTATAGGTTGAAGCGGGTCTATGTGGCGGGTCATGGCCTGCATGATGCTCGTCAAAGGGGCCACTGTAGGGAGCGCCCCGGTTCTGGTGCAATAGTGATTTCTCCGCCTCCTCATCATCTGATCCATCGCCGTTATACGGTGGAAGGTGATACTGCTTGGCCGATGTTAGAAATGGCCTAGAGTTGGTGAATGTCAAGGAGGCACAAACGCTGCTGGCCGGTGCATTCTGCAGCCGGCGATCATCATTATTGAAGCCACCTGCTCCGCTGCCGGAGCCTTGATAAGCCATGTTAGGAGTCGTATAGAGGGAAGGTGCAAGGCGAGGGGCTGCCGGATGAGACCGGGTTTGCTTAGGGAAACAAAGAATCGACAGTCACGCCACCAGGGCTGGATCAGGTTTAGTATGTAGAAGCCTCTTGAGAGAAAGAGCAGGATTGAGTAGCACTCCAAGCGGAAGGGTGAGTAAGGATAGTAGTGAGGGGTGTAGAGAAGCGAGCTGTGGTCTTCTCCAGACGGGTGTTATTATCTATGTGGATTAAAAGGGATCCAGGGGCTTTTGGAACATCAAAATTCGGGCAGGGGTTTCAAGCCTCAGCCTTGCGATCGCTCTGCACTGGGCCTTGACGACGCGTACTTCAGATCGAGCAGCACCACAATCGACAGCTGAAGCAAAGATTAAGTAGGCTACTGATGTTTGTTGGGGTCGGCAAGATCCAATACTTCTTGTCGGATTCATAGCCCATTCAAAGATCGCATTCCATGTAAGACAATGGAATCTTATTGGTTGCAGCTGTGGCTTCCCAAGTTCCCTCACACCATAAATCTTCTAAAATAGATTTTGTCTAGCAGCTACCTCGATCGTGACAAGCGTATTCACACAGTACGGAGTACTTCTACACTGCGCATGCCCGTACGTTATACGAGACTGTCGGAAGTAACAATTCGGGCGTTGATATCGTAAAGGTCTTAATACTGATGGGTAAATGCGCTTCATCGCTCAGCAGATCTATCTCTATACCTAAGCTAGAAAAGAGATGGTAAGCAAGCTCTAGAATCCAGAGGCTGTCCTTCATGAATTCGTCACTGCAACAGCATCTTCATTGATTCCTTGAATAGTGCGGGTATGTTTCGCTTGCATTCCACCACGCTGCCCAGCGCTTCATAGGACACGCAGAAAGCGAGCAGTGATTACTGCTCTCCTTCCCCTACGCCGTCCTCAAGTACTAATCGTGCTTCACTGAGTCTATCGATAAAACCTACAGTAAGCTGACGTGCACCCAGCTCAACAACTGTGTTCGAAAGGCAAGTCAGCTCTTGATTGCTTTCGCATTGTCTCCTGCGGCGTCAATGTCTCCATTGCTCTGATCATTTTTTTCTTCGGTTGCCATGGATCGCCCTTGGTCGATCAGTCTATCGTCCATTCACTGAAATATTTTCCAACAAGTGTCAACAGTCGAGTGTCCCACATTTGGTCGGCCTCTGGCACAGACCCGTCAATTCGTCATCCGTTGATCGCGTTCTTAGTTCTCAGCATCCGCTTCTCCAGGACTGGCCGTTCTTGCCACAACCGGAGAGCGTACAGAACACATCTAGCTTGATGGAAAGGAGGAAATAGAGGTCCCGAAAACGTGAGAAGTTAACAATGTCGACAATTCGGTCTCAGCCTTCGACGGGCACAAAGTCACAATTACTGGAGAGTCTGTGAACGCGGGGTACTTAAGGTATCCAGATCTATGCAATTCGATTTTCAGAGCAGAGATCTGACCTTTGGCGCTTGTGCCATGATCCGATTCGCAAAGAAGTGCGACCATGCAGCGCGGACGGCAACGAAGCGCGCCACAAGGAAACGGGCTTAAGTTGCAGAAGGAGAAGCTGCGAGCTGCCTACAAGTTGATAACTCAAACTGTCTCTACAAGACGAATAATCTGAAGACCGTGAAAGCGTGGTGATGGTACGTCAACGATGGGTGTCCTAGGCCAACGATGATATGTAGATTTTCCGTGCCATAAAGACTGCTTTGTATCGATGCCGAAAACTGCGATGCGATGACTGAACGATAGCATGTATCAATCTATCAGAAACAATTTCTCTTGATACTAGCCCTGTGATCGACGGTCACCGAAGAAACGTTGTTAATAGTACTTCAATTGGCATGAAGATGTTCATTGTCTACTTTGTCTAGAAGTAGTCCTCATATCCCGTAATCATCTTGCCGTCCCAAGCGCCAAGACAAAGAGACCATCTTCCCTAGCGTCAGTGTTCTTAGTCTACTTTCGTAGCTCCGCCCTGTCCACCTTGCCAAATCTCCCACCCGAACTCGACTGTGCACCACCTGCTGATTCCGATCGAAGGCTTCAATCACACAATACTTCACTTCACACTCGTTCCCTCCATCGTGTGCCAGCGTCCAAAGAGCATCTGTCAACGCTCGTTTATACAACGCTGTGGTGAGTATCCGGCCAACTCTGCACTACAAAGCACCTCCCGTTTTTGCGACCGAGCCGACCAAATCAGTCTTACCACGATACAAGAACATTGGACGACTCAGCCCAAGCGCAATCCACATTGTGTCCATTGGTGATGTCACCGTAGTACGCTCCACCGGTCGCTCCTTTGGAACCTTCATCACCGTCGCTCTTTATTCCCTTATCACCACGCATTGTTCGCCTGGACCCAAACTCCTCTACCGACCCTTCACCTTATCACAACGCTGCTCCGCTCACGGACGCACTGCTGCCACCTTTTCTTCCACCACAACTCCTACCACTGATCAAGTATTTCTGGGAGGCCAACTCTGCAACTTGTTCAACGCGTTGACCTTGGTGGCTGCTACTGGGTGAATATGGATTCCTGGGCTCTCGGTACGCTCGTGACTGTTCCCCCTTTCGTTGGCTAACAACGGCAGGTCTGACTGGAGAAACGCGAGGGCTTTTTCGAAGATGTCTATCTTGCGATCCCAATGCAAATCCGACATGTCCAGTTTGTGCCGCCGACGAAACATGCACCCTGATCAGTCCATCCTGCAACGCCTGTGCATCGACGCAATGCTCCAAGATCGGTGCCAGTAGCAATTCAGACACGCAGAGCATTGCCAAATCACATCCAAAGTCTGCGGCTGGTCCTATCGCAGGGGGTGTTGTTGGAGGCATCGCATTGATAGTCCTGGTAACGTTCTTTGTATGGAGGTTCTGTATAAAGAAGAGACGCGAGGAATGGCATCAAAAGTACTGGCAGGATCCGGCAGCAAATACGGAGAAAGAGAACGAGGACTTCGGGGCACAAAGAGACGCTAGAGCGTCTACGCACACTGTGGGGTCGATAGCCTCCACTGTCCTAACCAGGGCTTCCAATATTATCCAAATCGCCTATATACCTGGAGTCACCAATCGTTCGGTCGATACTTCGCCGGAGCTGATCCCGCCTGTGCCCCCGATCCCAGCGGCTTCACCGTCACATGCGACTGTTGGGACGCCCCGTGCTCAACAACAGAACGATCACTATTTCATGCCCACCGATATAAGGGATTCGACATTCTCGGGCTATACCAATGATGATCGAACTTCCTACGCTAGATCTAGCATGGCTCCGAGTCATCTGAGAAGCAGCACGGCGACGTATCGTGGCAATGTTAATCCCACGCCGGCTCAAATGGTCATGCGCGGCAAAGCTACTCCCATCAGTCTGAAGTCGACAACCCCCGGCAACAACTCTCCTACTGACACCCCTAGAACCGCAACACCGCCTGTTCCAGCGATCAACTTACAGCGAAATGGTTCTAATAATTTACAACGGAACGGTTCTAATCACAGTCCAATCGTAGCCCGATTAGGCGTGCCTCGAGCGGTTACCGTCACCCGAAGTGCTTCAAACAACAACATGAGCAGCACCGTTAGCCCTCTTTCTCGTGAGAACCCAAGTCCCAGCAACAGTGAAGCCTCCCAAGTCCCGCTGGCGCAGCCGCCTCGGCGTGTCTCCGTCGCCGACTCGATTCGCCATGATGGCAACTCGTCGACTTTCGACGATGCTTCCAGCAGTGATGAAGATTCGCCAGCAGAGGCAAGTCTGATGGGGTGGGATAACGAGAAGCAACACGCGGCTTCCAAACTTGGCCACTCCCCCTTCAAAACGCCAGCCTCGGCGCCCGATCTTCGACGCGGTGTTACACCGTCTTCGTCGCCTGATAGTCGGGGCTATGCAAGTGAAAGCCGGCAAAAGAGACATAAACGGTCGGGCAGCTTGAACCAAATCATCGAGGAAGCTACCAGGCGAGCAAGCCGTGAACCCAGACACGGCGGATTGGGCAGCATTGGAAGCTTGGCCGGGTGGGAAAGGGCGGAAACAGCAGGACCGTTCTCAGACGCCCACGCTGCAGGAACGCCATGATGAGACACCTTCAGTGGATTTTCAATGGATCATGCTGGCGTTTCGTGACAACGGTGTTCGGGGGGTATGCTCTTGAAAAGAGCCATTGAGGGGGGATACTCTGGGCCAACGCTTTCTTGTTTGTGATCTGGTTCTACTTCTCTTCTGGGGCTGCGGACCCTTCTTCAATTTTGATTTACACTTCGACCCACCTACCTTTGGTGGTACCTTACCTCAATCGAAACATGATATGGGTAAATTTAGCCATGCTCTCAATAGCTAGCTGACTCTGCAAGTCATGACTTGGATTTCGAGGAGATGATATCGAAGCTCAAGTGATATACTGCACAAGCTACCGTCCGTGTACCACGTTCAATGAAGAACTCCTATGTACCTTGCTTACATGTACCTTGAAGGAACCTAGTAGGCATGACTGTTCCTGACGCTAGCGGCACTACTTTAGATCCAAGGGCTGCCGCTGCCTTCGTCTCTCTGACATGCCCCGCTTAGGAGTAGGAATACCCCTCTACCAGCTCTGTAGCACACGATCCTTTTCACGCTCACCATTCTTCAACCCTCCTCTCCTCTACACAAGTAGCCAGTTGGAGCGAGCATCACCCACCCGAAGAGCTCAAGCAAACCAGCCGCCCTTTCGGTTTCTATCTCGGTCCCGCACACTCGCCGTCTCTCCAACCATGGCACCCCAACTAGAAAGCTATTTCAAGCAGTAAGTGCAGGCCTTGAACAGATATCCCAGATGTACCAGAAACAAGCAGCTAACCCTGGCCCACAGAGTAGATGCTCTCTCCGAGTCCTTCATCGAGCGTAAGCCGCCTTTTCCCCTTCCTCAATAGCCATTGCCAAAACCCACTCAGGCCTGCGCCGCGCTGTCGCCATCCCTTCCGTATCTGCAGACGAAGACCACCGCCCCGATGTCGTCAAGGTTCGTCGCCCCGGCTCCCAGCAGCAAACTCCAACCCCTCACTAACTCTCTCTCCCAGATGTCCAAATTCCTTGTTTCCGAACTCACCGCCCTAGGGGCGCACGTCGAAGCCCGTCCCCTAGGGCCCCAACCCGGAAAACCGTATCTCCAACTCCCTCCCGTCATCGTTGCCCGCTACGGCTCCTCGGCCTCGAAACGCACAATCCTCGTCTACGGACACTACGACGTGCAACCCGCTCTACGCGAAGATGGCTGGGCTACCGAGCCCTTCACCCTATCCGTCGACGACAAGGGCAGGATGTACGGGCGTGGCAGCACCGACGACAAGGGCCCCGTCCTGGGCTGGCTGAACGCCATTCAAGCGCACAAGGAAGCCGGGGTGGAGTTCCCCGTCAATCTGTTGATGTGTTTCGAAGGCATGGAGGAATACGGTTCCGAAGGCCTCGACGAGTTCATCGAGCAAGAAGCTAAGAAGGGTGGGTTCTTCGAGGATGCGGATGCGGTGTGTATCAGTGATAACTATTGGCTGGGAACCGAAAAACCTTGTCTGACCTACGGCCTCCGCGGCTGCAACTACTACAGCGTGACCGTCTCCGGCCCAGGGCAGGATCTCCACAGCGGTGTTTTCGGCGGCACGGCGCAGGAGCCGATGACGGACCTGGTCCGCGTGCTGGGGAGCCTGGTCGATACAGACGGGAAGATCCAGATCCCGGGCATCAACGAGATGGTGGCGCCGTTGTCGGAGGAGGAGAAGAGCCTCTACGGTAACATCTCCTTCACAATGGACAACCTGCACGAATCCCTCGGCTCCTCGACCTCCATCCACGCCACCAAGGAGCCCACCCTCATGGCGCGCTGGCGCTACCCCTCCCTCAGCATCCACGGCGTCGAAGGCGCCTTCTCCGCCCCCGGCGCCAAGACCGTCATCCCCGCCAAAGTTACCGGCAAACTCTCCATCCGCACGGTGCCGGACATGCAGAGCGCGCAAGTCGACGCCTGCGTCTTCGCGCACATCGACGCCGCGTTCCGCAAGCTGGGCAGCAAGAACAAGTGCGCGGCCACGCTGCAGCACGCCGGCAACTGGTGGGTGGCGAGCCCGAAGCACTGGAACTTCAGCGCCGCGGGCAAGGCGGTGGAGCGCGTGTTTGGCGTGAAGCCGGATCTGACGAGGGAGGGGGGGAGTATCCCTGTGACGCTGACGTTCGAGCAGGCGACGGGGAAGAACGTGCTGTTGCTGCCGATGGGCAGCTCGACGGATGCGGCGCATAGTGTTAATGAGAAGCTGGATCGGAGGAACTATATTGAGGGGACGAAGCTGCTGGGGGCGTATCTGCATTATGTGGCGGAGGAGCCGATGCGGGATGGTGGTGCTTGAGGGAGGCGGGTGATAGCAAAAGAGGAGCTTAGACAGCTACTTCATAGACAGAGAAGCACGTTTGCTTGCATGAAGGTATGACGGCATGTGATCCAGAGCTTGAGTAGTCCGGCAAGCGGAATGCTTGAAGGAGTTCCGAGGAAGATGGGAATGGATCTGGTAGATGGAAGAAGTGGGAACAGCTGAATCGTGGAAATCCTCAAGGATGTCCTCTACGTTTGACCACAGAATTCTATCTACAAGGCGAAGTATGCAGTACTTCCTGCCGGTCTAGCAACAAGACCCCAGATGTCAAAATGGCCAACACCACCCCCTAAAACACCGTCCTCATGCATCGTCCCAAATGATGAAACTCAGACCCCCCCTCATATATGCCCAGAACTGCCAAACCGCCAGAAATACGCTAAAGATCTCATGCCTTCCCATATACCATCCTTCCCAAAGCTCATCGTTCCCATACCCTCAACACCGTTCCCTCTCCTTGGCCTTCTTCCGAAAAACGCTCCCCAAATCCGCAAACAAAAACCCCTTCTCCTTCCCATCCCGACTACTCGCGCTCCTCGGCGTAACCACATCCGCCGTCTGACTACTCGAATTCTGGTTCGGCAGGCGGTACAAGCTCTTCTGCCTTGGCTCGTGCCCACGCCGTCGATGCGAAGATTGCTCATGCCCCACGCCGTCCCTACTGCCTGGCTTGGAACGCGAGGAAGACTTGTTCTTCTGCGGTTGTGGGGTGGATGTTAGGCTGTAGAGGCTTTTCCCTGTAGCGGGGGGCTCGTTGTCGGAGCCGCTGCCGAGGAGGGGGGAGATGGGCTCGGTGGAGCCGGCGTGGGCGCGGTCGGTGGAGGCGTCGAGGCTGAGGGTCGAGGAGGTGAGGGAGGGGTTGTGCTCGTAGTCGCGATTGTTGTTGTGCGGGCTGGGCTTGGCAGGGGTGGTTTTGATGGCGGAGGGGCGGCGGTGCGTGACTCCTGGGTCCCAGACGGCGGAAGAGGAGACGGGGGGTGAGGTAGGGGTGTCGGTGTCTTCGCTGCTGATGCTCTTGTCAACTGCATCGCGCGAGCGGATTACGTTTTGCGTGGACTTCGTGGGGGCGGTGCGTTCGTATGCGGGACTGCGTTTGGGAGGGACGGCGTGGCGGGAGAAGTAGCTGTCCCCGAAGCTGGAGGTACTGCTGTTGACGGTGTTGGAGGTTTTCTGGAGAAATGGCGTGTCTGGTGAACTGTTTACGGACTGTTCTCCGATCCTGGCTCGGCGCTCCATCTGATCTACTAGCTCTTCCCACTTTGGCGCCATTGTTCCGCTCGGTCGCTCTGCCTGTTCCGCCTGGCTCAAAGCGTCCTTAGTCCTCTGGCGTAATTTCCCGCACAAGGCATCAAAGCTCTTCAACTCGTCACTCCATGCAAAGCTGCTGTCGACCTCGTGGCGGAAATTCAACCAGATTTCCACCAGACCTGCGCATTCCCGCGCTTGATCAATGAGGTAGGGTAAGCTTGGGAACCCTTCGCGGCTAGTAGCGGGTAAGCGACCTAATGTCGTTATGGGAGTGGCATAGGACGCTGGAATGGCAGAAGTCGCACGATCAGGGCTAATTCCGCAGATTTTGTCGACGAAATCTTTGAACTCTTGACGGCGGCCGGCCAAGAACGTGTTCATGGGCTCCATCCATGGCTCTTTGCTGCCGAATTGTGATAGGTTTGCAAGCGTCTGGAGGGCTTTGGCTATCAACGTCAAAGTACGTTGAGCGCGCGAATGAGGATGAGCTGAATCCAGATTAACATGTCTATCATTAGGAAGGATGGAGGATAACGTACCTTTCAGTAAACCAAACAACTTCGGGTTCAGGACAGCGGGCACGAAGAAACGAAGGAACAGGAAGCCTGATACGCTACTGTAGGTGACAGTTCTGTGAAAGGCTCCGTAACGATCATCAGCGCATGCACGGATATGACGAAAGATCATCCGGAGCTCTGGCGGGCAGCGGTGCGCTGACAAGAAAATCGACCTCCAGATGTTCTCTGTCAGCGCAATGAGATTGCGCCAATTGCGATCTAGGTCGTGTGAGTTGTCCACCCTGTTGGGATCAACTTCGCAATCGGGATCGCTCTCACAAATATCCCGTATCTTCTCGCTCAAAGTATCTTCGAGGTATTCTTTCCCTAGACGCTGCATATGCAGGTCGAGCGCCTTGGTGAGTAAAGTATTGCCCCTGAACAGTAAGTTCGCTTCAGACGTCGCTGACTTGCCAAGATCACGTAGAAAAGCCTCGCGGTCGACCGCGGACTCGTAGGAATCATTAGAGGCAATACGCCGTCCATATCTATATTTAGTGACCGGTGTGTCCTTGTGGATGTCGTCAATCTCGTCTTCGATGAGCGACATGATCCAGTCACTAGCTTGAGCGGAGACTTGGAAGATATTGAGCAAGATCTCCGACAGCCGCTTGAGCTCGGAATGGATAGCTTGGGCAATTTGGTTTGTCAAGCCTGTGGAGAAGGCATGAAGAAGCTCTGACAGGGGCTGATAGTCTCTACCCATGAGCACCACGAGCTCTTCAATCCGTACTTTCATCAGTAGTTCTCCGACAACCTCCCCGTATTCATTCTTGATTGGCCACCACTTCTCGGTGTCTGTGGATCTTGCTAGATCGTCGAAGTTGAAATCTACCTTTCCATACACCAGATCCAGCGGCGATACCTCAATATCGCCAACGACGGACAGAGGGTTGATGTTCTCATGCTCGATGTTGTAAGGACTGTGTGCAACCAGCGTCCAATCTCTCTGAGATGGATTACGGGTCTTGAGCGTTACCGAGGCACTTGACAAGAGCGTCGGTAAATCCATAAGCTTGAAGTCCTCTCGCCAGAAGGGGTTGCTTGTATCTTGCTTCACTTGAGTCTTCCCTCTCACGTCTCCCTCGATTTGTATCTCAGCATAGTAGCTCCCAGAGATCGAGTCGTCTTTACTTGCAGGACGCGAGCGAGATTGTCCAGAAATTCCTCGGGAAGTGCCCTTTAGACTCGAATGCATCTTGCCTTCGATAACACGTACAGAGAGCAGCCTCTCAACCCGGAACATGTCAGCAACATGAGTTTTACCCACGGCACTAGCGGATTCTAAGGGGCCAAGGCGAGGATCTGCTGCTATTGGCTCCGGCCCATATAATTCTGGTATGGTAAAGGCTCGCAGTAGAACGAACCAAACCTCCAAGAGGACGCGTGTTTCCATTGACAAGTAGATGGTTTGCGCCTTTGGCGTAGTAGTAGCCGAAGGAGTACAATGAGGGTAAACGGCAAGGGAGAACTCATCGTCCAAAACGGAAGGATCCAAGCGTTGTATCGCGCATCTGGAGAGCTCTGACAACGGGACAATATCCAAAAGTGTTACATCATGCTCTGTGTAAAGCTTGAAATGCCCGTTCTCTTGCAGGGTGCACGAGACTTTACGCCACGAACTCGACATTGACTTCTGTTGACCATAGGTTGGCGCAGCCTGAGGACCAGGGGGTTCAGGCTTCGCGATCTTAATACCCTTATCCCACATCAGCATCTTACCGACCTTGATGATGGCGGCATCTTTGTTCTGGACAATGATCTCAGAATTCCGCCGACGATCTCCCAGGCGGCGCTCAGAGACAGAAGACTGCCTGGGTCCAGAAACCAATGGTTGAGGTTTTGTCATCTTGTTCTGCAAACCTTTGGGGCGAATTGGCTGCCAGCAAAGAAGTGCCGCCAACCACTGGTCAAAGGTCTCCGGAACGTGTGGGCGTAGATGGACTCCTGTGCTGGACGATCGCGTGGCAACATCAAGAAAACTTGAACGCGAATCCCCATCATATAGCGTTCGTACCTGGCAGCCTCGAAGATCGTGTATCAAGGCTTTGGCCTGCGCAACGTCCCCTTGCTTTTGATAGATAAGACTTCCAGAGGAGACGTTGATAGCACAGTATCCGGTTTGCCAGTGGCCTAATGCTAAGGTCCGGAAAGAAAGAATCCCATGCATTCGTCCGCAGGTTATCTTCATCAATTGCAGAATCTTCCCAGCATCCGTATGAGATGGCTGAGATGTACTGCGTTTTGCGGCAGACGGGTTCCTGATTGGGGACAATTGTCGGGAATGAGGTTTGACAAGCCGCCGCCGATCTCCGTGCATCTGCGACTCGAGAGGCGGCGAAGGGAGCACAGAAGGGTAGCCTATATAAGGGACAGTTTCCAGCTGCGGAGACGAATGCAGGGAACCGATACGCTGCCGCGTCTTAGACATCAATGAGGGTGTGGATCTTTCTTCCTCGAGCGTACGGGTCCTAGGCCTTGAGTGAGAGCTTCTGTCATTGCTAGGCACATGGCCGTTGAATCGGGTTTGTGGGTTCCCATCCCGAGAGCGTGGGTGAGGGCTGCGACGCCCAGCTGATTGTGGGGTTCCAATCCTTGGTGGGGGTAACAATTCAATGCCAGATAGTCGCCGTTCCGCAATTGTCTTTGGCGTAGGGTCAGGCGTCACAGCTCTGACCGTGATCTCATCCGGGTAAACCTGCCCATGCCTATCTTGTGAAGATGTCTTCTTGCTGGTGCGACGCTGTACAGGCTGACTGCCGCTGCGTTCTGGTACACCGGAATGGCGCCTGTGGCCGTTGCGCTGCCTGCTTTCTGTCCTTGACTCCATACCGAAGTTCCACTCCTGCTCTTCTGCCCCGCAGCGAGATAGCTCCGGAACGCTCCTGTAGCCGAGGACTAGGAGGACACATTGAGTCTGTTGAGGTGAGAGCGCATGAATATATCTGGGTTTCGGACCAATTTGTTGTTCAGAACGGCTGAACAATCGTTTGGTAGTCGGAGATTCAGATATGGCAAGCGAATGATTGCGTAGGCTGCTGGACCACTAAGACTCTTGATTCCTAATCGCGCACGGGCAGGATGTTTCGGTTTCTGCGAAGACTCAGACGAGGACTGGAAAATAGAAGAATGATCTGTAGGAACACAATGTAAACTCACTCTCTCCCCCGCGTTATACAAGACTGCAAGGCATCGTCAAATCTCCGGATGCTGTGGTACTCCAGACAGCCGGACTTTTTGCAGCGTATCTGCACAAGGCAAGTGCACTTAGCGAAAGCACAACAATGGGGAGAAAACAATCGCAAAGGGCTTGGATGCTCGGATTATGGTCTTCTTTAAGGGTCTTCAGCGAAAGCAAGCCCAGCAAGGATTACCTTACTCCCAGGACTGCTCTCTGAGAGGAGCAAGCACAAGCGACTGCGGAGTAACCGGCACTAAGACGCGATTGGGGAAGGTCCCGGATGCTCTGCGTTTTCTCTTTACCGGCAAGCTTCTGAAACGCGTTGGGTACCAGTGGTGCCAGTGTGACCAGGAGGTTGCAAATTAGATAGTTTTAGGACTAGTATGCCTAGTGGCTCGGAGGACTATTTAGGTCCTCCTGCGACTTCTACAATCAATCATCCTTTCTACCCACTAGAACCTGCACCTAATAGTCGTCTGTTTTCTGCCAGTACCTTTGGCAAAAGCCAAAGCCTCCAGGGACCAGAGCTGCCGGTGGCTTGGTACAATACCTATGACAAGCAACATCCGCCAGAACAAAACCACCGTCCCCCGCGATTATACCTACCTTAGTTTTTCACTAAACAACAGCTCGCCTGCCGAAAGACACTAGAAGTACTCTACTCCTGCTGAAAGTTTCAATATGGACTACATAATCTCTAACAGAAGCTATCTTCAAACATTATTGCCGCAGCGGCTCTCACATAGGACCGAATTGGAAGAATGTTGGCCCAAAGACCATTGTCGATAATGTGGAACGATCACTTGTGGGAAAGCGTCGACCACCGACTTGATACTTTAGACTGATGATGATCCAAATCCACTACCTTAGGTTGTGATAGCCACAAAACGTTCTGTCGGGTATAGAATACATATACAACTGCGTTAAACCACATGCTGTAACACCTTCACGGGACGTGCGTATGTCTCTCGAAATAGAAAAGGACTGTACGTTGAGATTCGCAATATCCGCAATATCACAAAAGGCATAGAAGCCGAAACCTTAGCCTTGACGCCTGGGCCTCATCGTCTCGTCACGCACGTATTCTCCTTGTCCGAGCTTCTCGTCTTGTAAAACTACTTGAACGGCTGCTCCACAATCCCATCATCCCCGCCAACCGCGCTAATCGGCTGGCTTCTCGCGCTGCTAAGATCGCCACTGCCGGTCTTCCTCAAGGCTTGCCGCATGGTCTCAATAGTCAGCTCTCCTCCGGTGGGTGGACCGTGGCCGGTGAACTGATTCCCGAGGCCGCCAATGTATCCTCGGCCCGGAGAGCTTTCAATCCCCTTGAAGGACGGCGATCCACTCGTTGGCGGTGTTCCCTCCATCCCATGAGAAGACGCTGGAGAAAGTACAGGTGACGGCGATCGGTTGAGTGCTGCCATTGGGGTTATCGACGAGGTTCCGGACAGATGATCGTTTTCTCGTGCGCCTGCGTGATCAACGTGCTCTGCGTGCATCACGTCCGCGAACGAGATGAAGCTGAGTCGCCGGACGTCGTTGGTATCCAAAGCCGCGTAGCTAGCGGCGGGCTCATCTGCATCTGGACGACCGAGAAGATCGTCTTCTGAAGGAGGCCCGTGACTTTCGCTGAGGCCGGTCCCAGTCACAGTGACGGCAGCCGGCTGGTGCGATGTATGGGTTACTATTTCCACGTGATCGGGATCCAGGCGATCATTTGTGATAGCTTCTGTAGACGCATCCAGTGCTGGCGGTATATGGTTCTCCGTGGTGATATGTCCGGGTATTGCAGGCGAGGTCGTCACTAGAGATCCCTCTTCCTGTACATTTCTCTCGAATATCTGCGAGGAAGCAGGAGAGGGTATATGGGGCGAGGAACTGGGCAGATTTCGACCTGGAGAAGACGGCGAACCGTAAGGATGGGTTGTGGTTGAACCAATATAAGCGACTCCGGGGGGGTGTATAGGGGAGATTGGCCGTATAGCAGGAATAGAAGGACTCATTGTTTGGGCCGTATTGACGAGGGCAGTCTCGCGTTTCTTCTTGGCCTTCTCGTCTCCCTTTTGTTTGCCTAAACCCCAAAATCTGCGCCTACCAGTCTTGGAATCCAGCTCTGTACCTTCACCAGTTGCTTGCTCGCCATTACCATCGCGAGCCGAAGGAGCATTGGGTGGTTCCGAGAATCCTTCCCCGAGTAGAGGTACGGAGGATGTCACCGAGCCAGACTCAACGCCTACTGTCGTGGCTTGTTCATTCGTACGCGGGGCCATACTAAGAGGTATGGAGAGTCTTGGGTTATCGTTTCTGCGAGGTGTTAAGTGTGGGCAGCGCAACTTGCAGACCTTCACTAAAGTCAGCTCGCACATTGCTTTACGAGTATCTGGAAGACACAGAAGCCGCTGTCAAGAGCCGCGAGGTGCACTCGGAACATTTTATGAAAATCCAGCTTACCTATAACATGAACCCTTCTGCAGCTCCAGCAAGTAACTGATGGGTCGGTTCTGTATCATATGAGATCGGTAGAGGACAGATGTGTAGACATGAAGACCATCCGTTCAAAATCGTCGCAAACAGAATATCCGGAAAGAAGTATAATTGCGCAAGTGGTAAGGAGGTGTTGGTGCTACGTATCGATGATCTGGACTCGCTGGAGCAGTGGACTGTGACGGTGAACAGCCAGGCTTGGCATGCCGACCCTCGCTTGTTGTTAGCGGCATATGGAACTTTGATCAGCGACAGAGCAACTCATGAACATCTGCTGTCTACTTACCGTTCGAGTTGGGCGATCATCACATACCGCTTGTTTGTGTTCTTATCGAAGGGCAATCGGTGCGGTATGAACACCATTGTTCCTCGACGGCCACTCACCAATTTCCCCTTTTTATTGCCATCAGCCTTCGCTCCCCTGTCTCAAGCTCCCCGAAGGCACGAATCCTCCTCCCGTCGAACTACGAAAAAGCTACGAGTAAAGCCCGATCCCTCCTTTACAGCATCTATCTCTCCGTCACAAATTCATGACCACATCGTCTTCAACCCACCTTCCTCGGCTCCTTCGCCATACCAGACACCGGCCGCGTTCCTACCGCGAAGTGACCCCCGTCGCGAACTCCTTTTCGAGTCACACCAGCATGCAAATCCTTATAGCGATCCCAGCAGGAAGCTTCCGCCAGCAGTCATGCAACGTCCCGAGAAGAAGTACCATCTGCGAGAGAAGGAGATAGAAGAGATACGGAGGTTAAGGACCGAAGACCCCAATAAATGGACGATGAACAAGCTGGCCGATAGGTTCCAGTGTTCACAATTCTTTATAGGGATGGTTGCCAAGGCACCAAAGGGGAGGATAGAGCTTGCCAAGAAAGATTTAGAGGCGGTCAAGCAGAAATGGGGCCAAAGGAGAACACGGGCAAGGGAAGATAGGCAGAAGAGGAGGGAGCTTTGGGGAAGGGACGAGTAGTCCTAGCGATTACAGCACTTTTGGCATCTGCTGCTTGATTGTGGAGAATGTTCGTGGGCAGCGGCGGCTTGATACGCCCAAGATCGCGGACTCTTGTACATATATGGAAATCTGCATAGCAAGGATTATGGACTCATTGAGACTTCGCGCCTTGGTCTTACTCGGCGACGGTTTCATGGGCGATTATTCGGCAATTGCGGCAATGGGCCACCTTGGTTCACATTTTTCGTTCGAGAAGATATTTCGAACAGTGACTGCACCCACTTTGGCTTAGGCTATCAAAGGTGAGGTAACTCCACGCTGTGCCAAAGCACTTTTTGCTCCGATTCATGCTCTGGTCTACTCGAAGAACTTCTTGTACGCGGCCTTCTCTTTCTTGGCTTGTTCAGCAGCTTTCTTCTTTACCGCCGTAAGCTGCTTCGTAATGGCTGGATCACTTGGCGCCAGCTTAGAAGCTTCCTCATAATCCTTGATGGCTTGGTCTTCGTTCTTCAAGCCTTCGTTTGCAAGACCTTTGCGGTAATAGGCTTTGGCTTTGTCGGCTGCTGGGATTTTGGAAAGCTCTATAGCATTACTCGCACTCTTGTGGGCGTCATCGAAAGCTTTGAGTTTGATCTGAAGCAGTGCGGAGTTCGAATGCAGGCTAAATCGAAGGCTAGTCATCTTCTCGGCAAGTTCTGGAGGGTCTTGGTCGGTAGCTTCGGGATGCTCGTTGAGGTAGCGAAGGCCTTTCTGATACTTGTCGAGACTAAGGTTCAAGTCATTGGACTTGAACGCTTTGTTGCCAAAGTCTTTACAATCGCTAGCGATCTTCAGGACGTCGGGACCCTTCAACTCCTCTCCATGATCCTCAGGGAAATCCTCATATGGATCGCCAGTACCATTTGGCACTTTCTCCGCAGCCTTCGAGGCCGCACCACCGGACAATTGTCCACAGTCTACACAATTGTTAGCTAGGTGGTTCATGAATCGTAAGAGCAGCCTGCGCTCACCAGCGATTTTCACATCTTTCACTGGCTTATCGCTCTGGGTGGGCAGATTTTCGATCTTCCGAACCAGGCCCTTGCCATCCAACACCTCGCCGAAGACGACATGTTTACCATCCAGATGCGGAGTCGGGACAGTAGTGATGAAGAATTGAGATCCATTTGTCCCTGCACGCTGGTTAAGCTGTTGTAACGTAGCAGAACTGCTTGGGAGACCCACCAGGTCCAGCATTGGCCATCGAAAGTAGGAATGGCTTCTCATGCTTGATCTGGAAGTTCTCATCTTCAAACTTCTCCCCATAGATGGATTCGCCCCCTGTGCCGTTGCCAGCAGTGAAATCTCCACCCTGAAGCATAAATTGTTTGATGATTCGATGGAAGGTCGATCCTTAACCGAGAATCTCAGCATTGTAGTTCCTGCAAAGTCCTATTGCAATGCACATTTCCAACCTTTGTAGCTCAATAGATTCCCTGACTTGCCCGTACCCTTTTCGCCCGTGCACAACGCACGAAAGTTCTCGGTGGTCTTTGGGACGACTAATCAATGGAAAACGTCAAGCTCAGTGTCCTTCGTGACAAAACATCAGATTTTCTCACCATCGTCATACTGCAGACTTCTTAGAAATGCTTTTCATTGTTGCAACAACCATAATATAAAGGGAGAACAGAAATCACAACGCAGTCTGGCTCCGAAATCTCTATCATATGGGTGTAGCTTACCAGCTCGAAAGTAATACGACCCTCCTTGTGGTCCTGGATCTCTATGTCAAAAAACACGCGAGGCCGACCTAACGTCAATGAGGTGAGCTGCGGGTCATGCAATTGAAACCGACAACAGTAGGCTTGCCTTTCTGTTCAGTGGCCATCTTGATACGCTTCTTGGGCTCTATGATTGTAGACTCAGATAATCCAAGCTAGGTTTGCGAGTAACGCTTTCAACGTTTTTGCATTTGTGAGGAAATTGAAGCTGTTGGTGTCCAGAATCTCGCATAAGGCGCATAGAAAGCCCTGGAAAAGGGTCAAGTCACGTGATCGTCTACTGGAGGCTTGATGCAATGTGAATTCGATATCAAGTTGCATTCATGGTAATTATATACATCGATGCCATCTTTAGCTGAATCATCCAATCATATCGCTATAGTCTGTATTCCTTTATTCTAGTAGAGATGCAGGCATTGTGAAACTTTGTTGAACAGCTTTGCTATCCTCATTATGTATACTGGATGGTTCCGGAATCTCGGACCTTTCTTGAGGTTTTACTGGGTTTGTTTGGATCTCAAGAGTGACCTACCATAGTAAGCGTTCAATAGACATCGCGGAATGATGTGGCAGATGAGGTACTTCAGCATCCGTGCTGTGGTATTCAACACTTACCGGACCTGCTAACCTGTTAGTACAATCATTCTTTCGAACAGTAGCAACACGAACCATCGTTTATCAGCCCAACTTTCATCATAGCTTGGAAAACGCCGTTCTTGACCTTCTCTGACTTGTAAAGTTCCTGCACCTTGAGAAAGAATCGGTCGTAGAGCTCGCGAGCCTTCTCACTGCCAGCGGCGCCGTGGAAATCAGGCTTATTGCCCTTCTTTGTGGATGCCAGTAAAGTAAATTGAGAAACTGTGAAGCCTGGTCAGTGCATTGTGTTCTATGCTAATCAACTATACTTGGAAAACTAGGTACCGCAGAGCACCTCGCCCTCAATATCTTGTACGCTATGTTTCCACCAAGATCTTTTATCAGAGACGATGACCTTTCCAGAGAGAAGCTGCATACCGCTCCACCGTTATCATCTGGCCACATCTTCATCTTCAGCACCTTTGCCGCCATAGACTCGACTTCTTTTGCACTATCATCCCGATCCACAGCGGCAAATACTAAGACACCTTTGCCGATGGAAGAAACCAGATGTGAGTCAATGGTTACCGAAGCCGATGCCACGCGCTGTAGAATGGCTGGCAGGGATCAGATTCAGTGGTGCAAAAGTGTAGAGACTGGGCCTTTACCTTTCATGATACTTGAACGAGAGATGTAGTAATACCGACTCAAAAAACAATTTTACAGGATCTCTCAGCGCGCATAAAGCAAGTGACATAGATGTCAGATAAGGTCCAGCTGGACTGTTGGACAAATCTGTATGAGAAGGAAACCCTTGTTGCTCAATCTCAGCACAAGAAGCTCAATTCAGAAATTGTACCCGCACTCGATAGATCCGAGAACCTGAAGCCGATGATATCTTAGTGTGAGACCTGATGGATGACCTTTATCTGTCTACTGGCCGCAAGTAAAGTAAGTGAATCAACAGCCTTCAAGAACTGTCTGCCTGAAAGACAAGGCTCCAGGACAACATCGATACACGACCGTGACCATATATGCGTACCGGCTCATCCAGTCTTCTCACTATGTTTATGTTCGTGCAGTGTGCTTCTGTACATTTCTTATCATCTCGTTCATGAAGCGTCGTATCAATTCGAGTTTGACCCTAAGATCTCTTGGCGGTGATCGCCACGCCTCAACACGCTAGACGAAGCTTGGCGTACTTTCGCGACAGAGTGGCTCTCCAAAGCTCAGGAAGCGCCTGGCAAACTTCTTGATGCAAGCTGCCACTGCGCGAGCAATTTTCATCATTACGATTAACACCCAAAGGCAAAGATCCTACAGCCTCACCGAGACCTACAAGCCGATATCGTCGGATGTGTATGATAAGATCGAGAGCACCAAATCATAGCAGCCATGGCAGCTCGGAAGGTCCAGCAAGAGATCGATAAATGCTTCAAGAAAGTCGCGGAGGGCATTCAAGCCTTCGAGACTATCTACGATAAGATCCAGCAATCTACCAATGCGTCGCAGAAGGAGAAGCTGGAAGACGCCCTGAAGCGGGAGATCAAGAAGCTTCAGCGCCATCGAGATCAAATCAAGAGTTGGGCTGCTGGTAACGAGGTCAAAGACAAGAAACCTCTGATGGAGCAGAGGAAGGCAATTGAGAACGTTTGTTCTGCCTCTCTGTCAGTCGGAGCATAGTGGGTACTGATGTCGTGAGCGCAGCAAATGGAAAAGTTCAAGGCTGTCGAGAAGGAGATGAAAACCAAGGCTTTCTCCAAAGAAGGTCTCTCAGCTGCAGCAAAATTAGACCCGAAAGAGCAGGAGAAGGCAGAAGCCTGTCAATTTCTGGCAAACATGGTTGAAGAGCTAGAGCACCAGATCGAGGCCCTAGAAGCCGAAGAGGAAGCTTTGCAGGCCACAGTTAAGAAGGGCAAGAAGGACAACGCGAAAGCGGACCGTCTTGGCGAGATCACCAGGATGGTGGAACGACATAAATGGCACCAGTCGAAACTAGAGTTACTATTGCGATATCTCAAGAATGGCAATGTCGAGACCGAGCAAGTGCAAGAAATCGAGGAGGGCATCAAATATTACGTTGAGCAAAACCAGGACGTCGATTTCAATGAAGATGACGCTTTATACGACGACCTGAATCTTGAAGAGGATGAGGGAGCGTTCGGAATGGTCAACGACGGAGATCGACTTTCTTCACAAGATGCACAATCGATACAAGATGACCAGGTGGACTCAACAGACGGTCGAGGAACAAGTATCAGTAGTGGGAAGCCGAAATCAAGTTCGGTTTCAGAGCCAAATGGAGCCGCTACGCGAAGACCCTCAAACCAACTTAAGTCCCCATTACCTGCACTCGCTACCCTACATACACCGCTTGCGAATATTGCCAACACCGCTACGAGTAACAATGCCATGAAGCCAGCTCCTCTTCCTACAAGACCACCAGGCGAGACTCTGAAGTACGCTTCCGCCGCCGCAGCAGCAGCGACGAGTGACAAATCTGCCGTGGGCATCGCACCATTGCCGCCTCCTCCAAGCTCAGCAGCAGCGCCATCGTCACAATCAAGTGCCGGACCGAACGCACTTCCACCACCTTCTGCCCCTAAGAGCAGTGCTACAACTTCGCCTAGTGTAGCTGCGTCGCAACCAACAAGTGTTGGACATACTCCTGCCCAGAAACCTGCATTACCTGCGGCGGTGAGCACCGAATATACGACTCCTGTTCAGGCATCAGTCAAATCTCCGACATTACAACATTCGAAAGCACCGAGTGTGAGCACTGCAGACCGTGCTGCAGCGCCAACGCCACCGTCTGCAGCTGTTGAGGAGCTAGCGGCATCTCCTGCATCGAATGCTTCGCCTAAGCCCTACCATCCAGTCCGAAGACCGTCTGTATCTAGACCTTCAGAGACACACCCCCTCTCATTACCTCCTCCGCAACAAGAGGCAGAACAGAGCAATGGTGAACCGCAAGCTAAGCCTGAGGACGACGAATCCATCTATCATCTGCCTCCAGGGTTGCAGGATCTCATTCAATCTTTTGAGGCTACCAAGAGTCGTGCAACGTCTACACCTTCGCCAGCAATTCAACGACTTCTTGGAGCTTCCCACGTCACCTGCCCTGACTTCTTGGACGCTGAGAAACCACGGCACTATAGGCCGCAAACAAAGTACAGCACGCCAAGGTACTATCCTCAAGAGCCTTTCATGATGATTGACGATCCTTCATTATATTCGAAGATCGACACCGATACTTTATTCTACATATTTTACTACCGACAGAATACATATCAGCAGTACATGGCTGCCAAATCATTGAAGAGTCAGAGTTGGCGCTTCCACAAGCAGTACCAAACTTGGTTCCAGCGGCACGAGGAGCCGAAGACCATCACGGAGGAGTTCGAGCAGGGAACGTACAGGTTCTTTGACTACGAGAGTACATGGTCAGTAGACGACAAGAGCGTTTGGAATAAAATTATTCCAAAGGAGTGGGCCAGGAGACATCGATGGTGTGATTAATCTACCTGAATCTAAACTGACTATTATTTTCCCTTCACAGGATGAATCGGCGGAAAGCAGACTTTAAGTTTGCTTATAAGTTCCTCGAAGACGACCTCTGACTTTAGTTTTATGGGTGCGCCGAGTCCGCCCAAGGTGCAAATATCGCACTTCAAAATCAAAGCAAGAATCCACAACATGCACTTCTTGTGTCATAAACTGGTTTGACCTGTGGATGAAGCGTGTGGCTCATGGTTTCTAGATTTTCACCATTTCTGTCTGTCTCGAATGATAATCTGTGTCTATCGCGATGATCGATCTCACAAGCTCGTGTAGCTTGCGTAATTCAGTCTGCTTGACGAGCAAATGGATTGTTGCTACGCCTTTCAATTGCCAGAAAACTGGCACTTTTCATCGAGTCGTTGAAGGTGGAAATGAAGGTATGGAGACTTATCGATACTATACGGCCGATTTCATGGGCAAGTCCGTCTTAGATACTCTGGCAGCTGATGTAGGTCGACTATCCGCGAGGGCTCAAAGATGCTTTAAAAGGGGCTGCCTACCTCCCGGCGAACACCGTTACACATTCTACGGAGGCTTCTCGGTGCAAATCTTTCCAAGCGTGCTAGGTTTCATTCTCGTTCACTAGTCCATGACATTTGTGGCACATTCTGTCTAGACTTGAGACTGTGCCCCTCGACTTACCAACCCATACACCTTGCGGGAGAAGAATCTGACTCTGCTAATCAACAACCAATCTATGACGTTGTCGCAAGGCTTCGAAGAAGAGAACAAGATCAAATATTTAGAGGCTCCGCATAGGGAGAAAGAGTAAGGTAGTTGAGAGCATGAAGTTGGGTGTGTCGCATTCGGTCACGCAACAGAACTGCATTCGGCTTCCCGCTCTCTCTATCAGATCCGCTACTGACTGTCGTCTCGCAGGAGCATGCAATTAACTGCTGGTATGTCCAGATTTCCCTCAAGTCAGAAAGTGAGCGAATTTCCCGAGTGCATTATACCAGCAGGTCATGAAGAAGACGAGCTCATCCATCTGCGAGCCCAGCATGCACCGCATGCTAGCCTCACGCATCCGGCCTCATCACCGTTCGTACCTACGAGGCTTAGATGATGACCTTGGTTTTGACCGATGGTAGCCTACAGCCTCGTCGGTCCGAGCCAGGCCCACTACGCCTCACTTAGGGCCATCCGGATCTGACCAAAAAGGGTCAGTACAGTCAAACGCCTCCGCTGGCTCACGAGCTCGTCGAGTTCTTGAATGGAGCGGCTGTGCTCGTCCTTGTTCGCCATCCTCACCTTGGCCTGTCCAAAGATGGGTTGATGCGGCTTTCTCACCAACACCGCCCGGCTCCCCAAAAATCGGGCAATGTCAAAGCTTTCGAGAAGTCAAACACGCATAGGCCTTCGATTCTGATTGTGTAAAAATTCACGCCGATAACCTCCATTTAGCACTAGCAGAGACATCATAATCGCAGAAAGCCGTTACCCCATGCTGGCCCTTGCGCCAGCAGCCCACGCTGCGCTCTAGAGCCAGCTTGCGCTGGTTTGAAGAAGAAGATTTGAAGAGATTAAAAACAGAGGCTGCTCGTGGATACAGCAGAGGTAATCGTTTGCCCTCCATGGAATGCCTTGTCAAGATCCCCGATTCCAGGCTGCAATCCCGGGCCCCCGTCAGCCTTGTTGGTAGTCAGTGGCGCAGTTCAAGATACCGACTCACTCCAAACCGAAGAGCATCTCTTCAGGGATGCTGCTCAGCTTTGACAGCAAGCCCTACATCGTCATTGATCCTGTCAACAGATTGAGACCTAGATCAATTCGGCTCTTGGCGCAAGGCTTAGCGATGCTACGATGGGTGTGCACGCTCTCCAAAATCCATATGTTTGCATCAATCCAAGCCTCGTTCAGTGTTTACCAAATCCTTCGGAAGCCAATCAACGAACGAGAGCGGGTTGCCACCACCACGACCATGGGTACCGCTCTGCTTGGACGCTCCTAAGCCCTGGAGTAGTGATCTCTTCGGAAGAGCACAATACGGTACGGATAAGCTCCCGTTCCTTCCGCATGGGGCGACGAATCAATAGGACTCGACACCAGGGCCATGTCTCAAGCGATTCGCCAAAAAGACTCGTGCGGCCCTCGAAGCCCTAGAATATTCCAGGCAGGGCTGGTCACGGCATCTTGTGCCTGCGGATCATACGATTGGCATGCCTCCATCTTCGCAAAAGACAACTAGCAATATAATTCAGATTGTAATGATATCTTATGAGCCGGCCCTGCCCCGTTACCTGGCGGCTCAAGCCCTGATGTGCCCCAGTGAGGGTTTTTGTGGTGTTGGTAACACTCGCACCTGACCATCCCGTGGTCTCCTTGTTTGCCTTCAAATCCGGTCAGTGAGGGCACTGCGTACCTCCTCATGCTGCCATGGCGAGATGAGCCTTCGCTCCGCGACCATAAGAACATGGCTGTCGGCCACTAGACCTGGTTCCTTATACCATACTTCTACTTCTTATTAATTCAAGCATCGCGAGATAGCATTTCTGAAACCTTGTCTACCGTATATACCTCTCAACACCACTCGAATCTTTCATTAACCCGGTTTTGAACTTCATTCTTCGTATACACACATTGCATATCTTGCCATTTCCGCCTTCAATATCACACTTTACTCTGCATACGCAAACCTCCAACAGCGTCTGAGCCGGCCAACCCACGTCCCTTGGAACTGCATCATCATCATCATCATCAGCAGCACCACAATGTCCCACCACGCTCAACCCTACCCAGTGAGCTCTTATCCCTTTGGTCTTTGGTCCCTCCCTGCCAAACTCAAAACTCACCACCTACCCCATAGTATTACCGAAGCTACCAAACCCCTCTCCAACCCCCCATCACCACCCACCACAGCGGGCCCTACACCATGAGGCAGACCGGCTCCCAGGAGAGCAACTCCTCCAGCAGCTCCAACCACACCTACCGTTCGCAATCCTCTCACAGCCCCGCCTCCCCACCCTCTCCCTCGCCAACCCGCAGCTACCGCCAACACGCCAATCCTTACGGCAGCCCCACCTCACGCGGTGCTACCGGTGGCAGCTCACCCACGTCCTCCCCCCGCCACCCTTGCCTCTACCCAGGCTGCCTGCACACCTCCGCGCGCCCCTACGATCTCGACCGCCATATGAAAACGCATTTCCCGGAGGCGGTCTCCAGGCTGGATTGTCCGTATGCGAGGGGTGGGTTTTGTAGGAGGGAGGGGGAGAGGGGGTTTACGAGGGAGGATCATAGGAAGGAGCATGTGAGGAAGGTGCATCCGGTGAGGAGGTGAGGAGAAGGGGTGAGGTGGTGAGGGCTGCGGTGAGGAGTTCGGTGAGGCGGTGGGTCGGCGTTGGGCGTTCGGGTTGGCTGGCCGCGGGATATGATTGGCGACGCTGGACTCGTTTTGATATGTACTCGTATGTTGTGGGCGGCTTCTGGCGTTGGTTAGAAGGTCTTCTGGTTCATTTTGTGATACCCATGGGTGGGTAGGTTCTAGCGATGGTGGGATTTTCAAGTTCAGAGGGCTGGTTTGCAGAGTTTGGAGTCATTCTGTATTCTTTGGGTATTTCATTTGTGCGATACAATTGTCTATGTACATTATGTCCAGTCCGCGCTTAACTCTCATCTTTGGCTTCGGGAAAGTAGGAGTTCGTATCGGCCTTCTCCGGAGGTAGGAATCTTGCGGGAAGTGTGTGCTTTAATTCGACACGGATCGAATTCTCCACAAACCAGTCCAAGGACTTATGCTGCCATGCACGTTCATGGGCCCACTGCCTGTCCATAACCAGAGCTTCGGTCAAAAGATCGGGCAAGCTTCGGTCCACACGGTGGTGATGCGCTAATTCGAGATCTTGCTCCAAAAGAGTCTTTGCCGCATCTGCGACTCCATCGAACGACGGCGTCCCTCCTAGGGTCGGTATGGTTCTATACGTAGCATGATCCTGAGGATATCCTTGGTCGACTCCCACGATGATAATCCCCGCAAGGCAATTCCACACATCGCTCCTACGGGGTAGGAGGGGAGTCAGAGGCGGGCCGTGGAGCTGGCGCATTATGCTCCGCCCAACGAGATTGCGCAGTGCAGATGACGCTTGGCCTTCCACACAGGCATACCTCCAGGCGACCTTGGCACAGTTGTACAAGCGACTCCTGCAGAATTGTCGGAAGATCGATTCATACGCCACTTTGCCAGGGTAGATCTTGTGTCGGCCGAGACGACGAAGGATGTCTATGGCAAGTTCGTGGTTCCTAATTGGTAAACACTGGTGAAGCAGAGTGTTCAAGGTCACTTTGTCGGGTTTCATGCCCCGGGGCTCAAGTTGGTCGAGCAAATCTATCGCTTCCTTGACTGAACCACGTTTGCCGACTTCGTCGAGGAGGATGTTCCCTATTGACGTAGAGAGCCATTTGAATTGATCCAGCTTGTCCATGTAATCGAGAAACCATGTGACTGTACGACCTTTGTCAAGTTGACTAGAGAATGTTTCCCGAATGTTCAAGGTAAGGAAATTGTGCATGGTGTGGAGGTCATCTAGCAAACCTTTGTCTCGCATGCTTTGGAAGACCGTATACCGGAAGTGGTGCGACTTATTGACGAGGAAAAACGCTTCCCAAGTTTGAGCGTTCGGCTTCAGGCTTCTATTCACCATCGCCTCTAGCAGGTATTGGAACTGCGCTACGTTCTTCCGAGAAGCCGAATCTCGCAACATGATATTGAAGGTTTCCGTTGAGGTGAGGTACCTGTGGTCTTCCATCTGGGAATAGAGTGTACGGGCATAATCCAGCATTGAATGCCTGTAATAGAATTCCAGCGCAATATTGCATGCTCTAACGCTCCAATAGCGTTCCAAGCGGATGTTTCCAAAGACTTGGACAAGCTGATCTGCTACGGCTAAAATATGGGACTCTTTGCCCCTATACAATTGGCGATGGCGTAGGGGAGACACGGACGAGTTTGCCAGGTCTTCTACATAGTCTCTGAAACCGCTGACGGACCATTCTGAGGGCCGTGCGATGCTGTCCGCTCGGTGCTGGCTTACTGGCCGTCTCCCTGAACCGATCCACAGCCGGTCCGCAGCCCAAATTGTGCTTGACGAGATCGTCGACTTCTTTAAGATTTTATAGCTATCGCGCCAATCTGCCGGTATAAGACTCATAGCGTTGAGCTCATCCCGTCTTCTGACCTTGTCTTCCTTATGTATTTGAGATCTTTCTACGGCAGCCTTCCAGTGTCTGTATTGACTCTTGGACAATCCAGCCTGATTTGGATCACCTGGTACTACGTGCTCAGAGACTTTCCGTATTGGGACTGCCGTTTCTGTGCACGGCGAGTCTGAACGGTCGATTGGGTCTGCATTTCCCTGCGCGACCACAGCGATGCTCGCGGCCTCCAGTGACTCGTACAAGGCATGCGCGGATTGCGCCTCGTGGACCCCATGGTCGCGAAATACTCGTCTGTCAGAGCTTTCGACATACACTTGGCCCTCTAGATGTTGAGTGAGCTCAGCAGATTTGTCCAAAATACAGGGTCTGCTTCGCGGCTGCGGAGGGAAAGAAGGTATGGTTGAATAGGAGGCAGACAGTAACCGTGACCGAAGTGTGTCCCTGGGGGGCGCGAGCCAACGCCGTGCGGTCCAGCTCGTGCTCTTTGTATACAAACAATTCCCCAGGGACATATGCTATGGAAGCCGCATGTTGCAATCGAGATTATCTTTTCTGAACCTGAACGAGAAACTGGTCTCCACTTGAAGCACAACCGGCCCCTTTTCGGCAAAATTGAATGTCTTGGCGTTATACGTCGGAGCAGCTTTGCCGGCTCCCAGCTGGCTCTAGGTAGCTTCCTACGCGTCAAGAGCATTTTGATTCCATTTTCCAAGATACTTCCTCCACATCAGCTCTTGGGTGACAAAATAAACTGTCTTTGACAAGCGTATACCACAGCGTTATTGAGGCCGTGCAGCTCAGGGTGGCATACACTTGTGTTGACTAATCTGCAAGCATGTCCGGTTTGTTAACCACACAGCTTACCTTTGCCGAACTCACACTGATCCATCCTCCCTGTAGGTAGCGCCGGTGCCGACAGGCACATCACCATCTTCTCAGACACCGGAAGGTTATACCAAGTTGGTCAGTAAAGTACTACCGAGCAGTTGCCTCTTGCACGGCTGGATAGTGGTCCACCGTCGAAGCCCCAAACGCTCAATGTTCATCGCCTACCGAGAGGCTTGCTAATCCATTTGGAGGATAGAATATGCTTTCAAAGCAATCACAGCTGCCAACATTACTTCTGTGGGAGTGAGGGGAAAGAGCTGCGCTGTGGTACTCTCGCAAAAGAAAGTTCCCGTACGTCGAGCTCAGCAGTCTTGGTTTATGTCGATCAATACTGACCTCAAGGCCACCCAGGACAAATTGATCGACCCTTCATCAGTATCCTATGTCTTTAAAGTCTCACCATCCGTGGGCTGCGTCATCACAGGGTCAATAGCAGACGCTCGAGCATCTGTTACAAGAGCTAGGAGTGAAGCAGCTGAGTTTAGGTATAAGAATGGATACGAAATGCCGTGCGATGTGTTAGCGAAGCGGCTAGCAAACATCAATCAAGTCTACACCCAGAGAGTAAGGCGTCCGTCTAAGCCTCTGCCAGACTGCTGTTGATCTTGATAGGCGAATATGCGCCCCCTCGGGGTGGCCAACACTCTGATTTCAGTCGATTCCGAGTTCGGTCCTCAGCTGTATAAGTGTGACCCTGCTGGGTACTACGTCGGTTACAAGGCAACCGCATCGGGCCCTAAGCAGCAAGAAGCGCTGAACCATTTGGAGAAGAAGCTGAAGAACAAAGATTGCGCTGAGGGAACGTGGGAGGATGTGGTCGAATTGGGAATATCAACACTGAGCACGGTATTGAGCGTTGATTTCAAGAAGAGCGAATTGGAGGTCGGTATTGTTGGTGGACCCAGATTTGACGGAAAGGAAGGCTCGGATCCTGGCTTCAGAGCAATGACCGAGGAAGAGATCGATGAGCGGTTACAGGCAATCGCTGAAAAGGACTGAAATGGCGGTGGTGAAAATGGAGGCAAGTGATTTGCAGTCTGCGTGTCCGAACATGTCCCTATCTGACAGGCGGCATACTGACAGGAGCCATCAGCCACTATCATGGTATTATAGCCATTGAGCAGCGATGATTAATTATCGGACGGCTTCAGCTCCTCCAATATGCGGAAATCATCGGTTCGGTTCGCAAAGGAAGAACCGTGAAATCGTGAACTCGCATTTCTGTTGGCTTGCCAGGTGATTGCAAGGGGCGCATTTATTGTGGCTTGACGCAGCACAACAGCAGCCACAAGTATTTTCTAGGGCGTGTTGAAGGGCATTTCCCATGGTTTAGGTAGTACGAGGAATCGTGGATACGGTAAGCGATCGCAGTTCCTCTTATAGCGCTAATTTTGACCGTGGCTACGAACATGCGGCTGGAGCAGTGGAGCACCCAATAAGACTGATTCTTCAGTCTTCAGACCTGCCTTCAGCTTGCATGTGTATACCAGGAATTAAAGTTGCGGTAGCGGTGTTGCCGGCATGCTACTTGCCTTTAACTTTCGCGGCTCTGTTTTCTGTCGCTAAACGCTTTCTGGCAGCGATCTCACTAATGAGGAAGTGCAACTTTACGCTTGTGGCGCTTCGTCATGTAGCTGAACACGCTTCAAGATCGCCGGCTGAATATAATCTTCTCCTGTCTTGTCAGTTGTCACTGTACCGTGCTTCTTCACTCGCCAGCCCTCACAGGTCGCGGCTTCATTTGAGCTTTAGCATCGTCTCTCCATAGACGATGCCATGGCATCTTGTCTTCTTTCCTGGCTATTAATTGGCCATAGCCAATCGATGCACTCTTTCCACGGGCATGACCGCTCAGTGGCCCTTGCGTTTCCCGTCTAGCACTACTCCCCTCTGTTCTTGAGCAGCTGTCATGTCGGATTTCTTCCTCAAAAGGACGAGTTGGGCCGTTGAGATGACGGACAACTTACCCAAAGGAAACACAGATGCCTTGCAAAACAGGCAGAAGAGCCATTCCCGCCACGGCCCCGAGCTACACAAAGTCAATGGCAGACGGGCGCAAGTATCCACCATGGTACGTGCTCGCCGTAGTCACTGATTAGCATCCAGTCAACGAAGCTCGCGCAATGAGGGTCGCCGAAGTCATGAACGACTACCGTACGATCCAACGTCGGATTGCCCAAATCCAGGTGGTCGCGCCCCAACATGATTACTACGAAGAAGGCTACCAGATCCTACGCCAATGCCAGGCAGAGGCACAAGCCGTGCTCGCCGCTCCCTACGAGAACGAGCTTCTGCAACCGCCTCGAGGTCTAGGTGAGGCGGAGAAGCGTCAGTTGCAGAGGTAAATCCCACTTGCGCCTGTCTACATTTGCCCTCAAGTTCGATGGCTAATCTGGAGTAGGATCATACTAGACGCGAGCGCTCGGCGGTTCCAAGCGCAGAAGATCTACCTCCGAGCAATGGCCGCCGTCCGATGGGTGAACGTAAGAAACGCCATCCTACGCGGCCAAGAACCGTCCAACGGCAACATATTCGCAGTGCAGCAAGTTGACATTAACCTACGAACAGTACTATACCCTTTGTCTTTCGAGCATGCGGACGCTTGAAACTGACTTCTGTGTAGGAGCTCGCTGCCATTACCGATCAGAGTATCCTGAATGAGTTTCGGCGAGTAGATACACTTGCGGGTCACTACCTCTCCGAAGACCCATCGCTTGCGGCCATACTCGGCTGGATCCAGTCTCACTAAAAAGATGCGATTCCCCTCTCCGTATCGCATCGCCCACACGCCGACTACCTCCCAAATTCTCCAGCCCAACAGAGAACACAAATCTCCTCTTTCGGCATCACCAACGGTCTCGGAACGCTCGTCCAACTCTTCTAGTCCCGAAAGTCCACTCTTTTTCGACGATACCATCTTCCATGACGTGGACAACCCTCTTTATATCGATACCCAGCAGTTGACGGGGCGTTCGGTTATTGATCACGTCAGCCATATCTTCGGATCTGTCTTTTTCGCTGCGGTTGATAGACCTCCGGTAGGTCTTTGGCGCGTCTTTATCCTGCGATTAGACTTCTATGTAAATGCTTCATTCACTGCACATTACGTTTGTATTAAAACTATGATACTCCATTGAGAATTTCTCTGATTATCTCATGCTTCCGGTTTGAGTCTCTTCTCCGATGTCAAGGACACTCTGTATCCTTACAGAATCTCTGCTCTTGTTGTTTCTCCTGCGTCACCGCGACCTTTTTCTCATTCGGGTTTCCACCCCCCCTATAATCAATCGATCATTCGTCATACGGATCGCATAGTAAGAGACATCCCTCATACTCCTCCGTCTCCCAATTAGATGGGTCTTCCTCGTCGAACCGCCCCAATCTGCGAAAAGCCTTCACCTCTCCTTCTCCATCCCCAGCGATTGCAGCCTAGCTGCGAACATTGAATACTCCTCCCAAACACAAAAACCAAGTCCAAAGCACAGGTCACCGCGCCAAACCCTACCAATTCCTATATACGCTCAAAGCGTAGCGAAACCTTCCCTCCAGCTCACCCGATCCACTCCTACCCCAGACGAAAACTCAGCGTATCGCAGGTATTCTCGCATCATATCACGAACTAGCTCAGAAACCCTGCGCTTTTCATCGCCGTCTCTGAGCCCCTCTGTTCACGATCAGTCATTCGGGTAAATTCTGCGAACATCGATCAAATGGGGAGAGACGAGGTGCATGGATGCAGCACTGGCATTGCGACATGACAGCTCTTTACAGATCTAAGTCGAGGCTGACATCAGAGACTTGGTGGGGAAGGGTACTCATGTTGCTTGGTGGCTAGTGGACTGCTGACCGTGGTCTGAGGGGTTGGATATGAGCGCTCCAAATGCTTGGTTCGAAAGCGTGGTGGAGTGGAGAAGGTGGATGGGGATTTGGGGGGGGGATGCTAGAGCGTGGAGGGGAGTGATGGGTGGGTGCTCATTTGAGGGTTGGTTAGGGTGGATAGTGCTTTGTTGTGGTTGGGGTAAGGAGTAAGGACACAGCTGGCGTAGCTGCAGGTTTTGTGGTGTGGGGTATACAGGGCGGGGTGGTCCATTCATGACGCTGTGGACGAGGAGAAGGGTTACTGCGGACTTGTGGCGATTGGGGAGGGGCGATGGATTCCCATCAAGAGCCGTGGGTCTGGATGCGAGATGACCGAGGAAATACTATGGATGCCATGTGCTGTATATTGCCCAACCTCATTTGTCGCTGGGGAATTCCACTACGACTAGAAGCTTAAAATGTTCTGGGAATCATCTATATCGCGATTCAACCATCTCGTGTTGGAGCGCTGCCCTCCCGACGATCTGCCACTTCGTCTTATCTTCACTCTGCTTGACCTTTCCCTCCTGCCGCAGCTTTTCCAAGATCTGGAGGACGCCCTTCGCCGCCGCCTCAAATAGATTTTCAGGATAGCCCTGATACACGACCGTCACTATCTCCATTGGGCTTAACGGCTTAGGACTCGCGTCTTCCAGCGCCTTCAGTACCTCCCCATCCCTCTTCTGGCGATGCGCAATATACTCCTTGATCTTGGAATTACCGTCTTCAACAACCGCGCCGTGACCTGGGTATGCTCGACCTTGGAACTGCGCTTGCATATGCTCCAGGCTGTGAAGGTAGGTAGCAAGATCTTCGAAGACGGCGGTGCCGTGCCCGAGCACGTTGTCCCCGGTGAACATGGCGGACTCTTCTGAGAGAACGAAGGCTGTGTGGTCGACTGTGTGTCCGGGGCAATGGAAGGCTCGTAATGTAGCGCCTTCGGTCTTGAAATCTTGCCCATTTTCAATGTTCAGCTGCGTCCCTGTGGGGCGGTGCTTCAAGACCTTCACGTCAGGGCAGAGTTTGACAAGGTCTTGTACGCCGTCGACGTGATCGGGGTGCCAGTGGGTCAGAAGCGCTTCTGATACTGTTGTACATTCTGACTTGAGTACGGAAGAGAGACGGCTTGACCATGAAGGCTTGCCCTCGCCTGTGTCAATGAGAAGCCTTTGGGGGCCTTTGCCGATGAGGTATGTGTTGGTCCCTTAGCAGGATTAGGCCGACGACATGGCAGGTGCGAAGCTCATCACCTTGTAAAGTAAACTTTACGTCCTATCGATCAGTCATGAGAACATTGAGGTGTATCGCATGTTCACAAACTTTGCCTGGGTTTCCTCCGAGAACCCGAACTACAAGAGGGCTCAAACGCTCAACTTCTGGTAGTGGGGGGACTAGTGTAGCCATGGATCCAGCGATAGTGTGAGATCGTCGACTTTTCAAGAATGCGGGTCTCTGCGACACCAACATCCCATGGCGAAAAGACAAGACGACAAAGTGCTCCTTCGGCTGCTGTCGTTCAGAAAGACCTCGGCATAAAAGGCTTGGCATCTTCACAGGTAGAATGTTACACTCAATCCTTGACGTATCGAAAGGCTAAGGTAGGCAACCCTTCAGTGTGGATCGGGCGGAGGAAGAAGTCGCCGAGAATTATCTTCGAGCGGAGTCGGGATGCCTGCCTGTTCTCGAGTCTTGAGAAAACTCTCAACCCGTCTGTCCAGATTGCCAAAGCCTTGCGCTTGTTCCTTGCGCCTCTGAGCGTCTTGGCTACAGTCCGCATGTGTGCTCTCCAATGTCTTTAGGTACGAGACACTATGATCGCCCATCCGTGTTGCTTGGCCAATACCTCCCAGGCAGGCGAGGATAGCTATAAGCGATAGGAATCCCCCATTGGAAAAGTATACGGGTTCTTGAGGCTGCTTTTTTCCTTTGTCATTCCTCTGATACCACTTCTCCCAATCTTCCCACGTAGCATTTCTGAATGGTGATGTGTTGTTGTCTTCGAAGCCCGTCCAGTGACCGTCCGAGTCGTAGCTCCACTGATCCCTACGGAATCGAGCCTCAGGTCGACCATCCCATCCAGAACCACATTCATCGTAGGCCTTTCGCTTGCCTGGATGTGAAAGTATGTCGTTCGCCGCAACGACCAGCCGATACCGGTCTATCATAATGGCCTGCGGTAGCGGCGGTTTTCCGGGGCTATGATTGTCATGACCATGTCGATCAGGATGATACTGCTTTACTAGCTCGTAGAAGCGGCGCTTGGAGTAGGGGTCGGTTTTCCTTTGTTGGAAGATTTGATATGGTGTGGGCACCGCCATCCTCGAGGCCATTCGAGGCCATTGGATCTCTTCGGCTTTCGGCTTGTCTTCTCGTACAGTGGCATAAGATCGTTTTGAATGCAAGGGATTGTTCGACCAGCAACGATCTAGTCTTTGAACATTACGAGGATTGACATACGACAGAAACAGTGAGTGCTGCTGTAAAGAGTGGCAACAGTGTGCTTTGCCGTAAGAGCTTAGAATCATGCTTGGGCTTTTTAGCATCTCTCTCTAGACCTGAATGAAGAAAACGAAATCTACAATATGTACAAAGTCAATGCAGTCGTGACCTGACACCATGGATAAAAGAGAGAATACAATGACGTGCAAGAACAAGCGGAATTAGCCTATTAACTAGCACGATCTACTCTATCGATAAGCGAGACACGTGAAATCGGGATTGGGGAGCGACGCGCTCGAGGAACGATTTATTTGGGGGCTGGAGTCACTAGCAACACTTGGAGAAATTGCAAAGATGGAATCTCTGCCACTCTCAATCGCTTCAATGCTTCTTCCCGATCTTTGGCTTTCGTGCTTCAAACATACCCCAATATCGCAAGATGTCCGGCCTTCTCAAGCGGAGGCCCCGTCTGCAACCCGAAATCCGATCAAGTAAAAAGACATTCGACGAAGAGTCCGGACTAGTTTACTCGCAGACAAGCTGCAAGGCAGGGCCAATGACTGCAGACTGGGTATGGAAGACCACAGGCAGTACCAGAGAGCATCGCCACTTTCGGAGTAGCGGCCCGGGATGCTCTTCCCTGAAGAACATGGCCATTCGCGGCGTCCTGCTCCATAGCTTTAGCCTCACCGCCGAGGGCTTGAGAGCTTTACCCTGGAGCATTGGGCAGGTTCTCTGGCAGAGGATCTTGGCTAGGCAAGGCTGCTCTCTTATCTAAGTTTGGTTCGACGTGTTGCTAAAATGGTGATAGTCAACTGGATAGCCTCCGCGTCTGGCAAGCCTTTGCTTCAGCGTACCCAGATGAGCTCGATGCTTCGCTCAAGCGCAAACACTATGCTATGCTGGAGCCTACCATGGGCTTCAACGACTACATGACTCCATTGAACTCGCCTGCCTTTCAGTGGCTAACCTTCTTGACGCTTTCCAACATCACCTGTCTCCGGAACGATCTGATCGCCCTAAGCCGAATGGCCAATCTCGGCGCTCTCACGATTGGCCAAGGCGTCTTGACCCCCGACGTTGGTCTAGAAGATGGTATAGTCAGAGCTTGGTCCAGCGCTGCCGCCGAAGCAGATGCTTTCAGCATGCTCCGCGTTCTTAACCTTCGAGAGCAGAAGCACGTTACCCAGAGGATCTTCACTCATCTACAGCACTTCCCCTCTCTCGCGCTATTCAATCTCGAGGCCTGCAGTATCGGCATCAAAAACAAGGAAACAGCGTTAGCGAGTGGGTGGAGATACAAAACCGGCCGGATGCTGAACGAACACCTTTCTGAAATCGGTAAGTTTGACAAAACCTGGGATTCTGCCGTTCATGCCTGCTTCCGCGCAGCAGGTGCATATGGTATTGAGAAGATGACCACGGAAGGCGTCGACACCATCAATTCGCTGCCTGTGCTGCATTTCTCGCTCGGTGCGATGCCGCTCGATGCTGGCTTCAACGCCAGCGGAAATTACAAGTTGCAATGCTTCGAACGCGTCAAAGGTTGGGCTCCTCCAGTCGAGACTCAGAAGTCCTTGAAGCGGTCGGTATCAGAGATAGTTCAACCGAATGGAGGACCTCGAAAAAAGCCAGTCATTCGGGCGTCGAAACAGCAAAGTGCGGGTGACTTCTTCCTAGGACTGTTTTGATGAAAAGGCATAGCTTGTAAAGCTTACTCTCATTCACCAAGAGGAGTGCACCATAATCTCTCTCCCTTCATACCTCACTAGGAAAAGCTTGCAATCGGTGTCTTTGTCAAGTGTCAGAGTTGAAGTACTCAATATAGGACCAGAACCTTGAGCATTACCAGACGGAGAACGTGGTCCAAGATTTCGGTTATGTCTTCGAATCTCAATTGCCTTTCAGCCATAACGCGTTCGGAAAGTCTCGCAGATCTAAGGCCGCGTCGGAACTTTGAGCTATCCATGTTCTGCCATGCCAAAACATAACTGGTATGGGTAGAAACAGTGTTGACGCAACCGGCAATGTATTGAAGCGTGGAACAGGGTCAAGCGTGTTAACTAATTAGGCTGCGAGCTGTTCAAGCCACTTTGGAAGACAAAGAAGGTCTACTTTTTGGACGGGGAATTGCTATGCAGTGGAGATAGATCCCTGAAGCAGAACTTGATCGCTGTCAACACAGACGCCGAGCACACACTCCGCGATGTACGATAGGCGATGCTCTCGGCCCTTCCGTCACGGCTGATGGCGTAGATCACTAGGTGCCAGAGGATGGTACATACTCGATGATTGCTCCTTCCTCGTGCATCGATTCGAGGTATTGGTCTCAGCTCATGAAAAGGAAGTTGCTTGGACTCTTGGTCATTCCCCGGCCATGGCATATTCCGGTACAAGGATTGATTCATGATACCACTTAGGATATCACTCTATTACAAGGGCAAAAGCAACTATACAGTAGCGGTGTGAGTTACAAAGTCGTTCAAAAGGAGCCTTTTGTTATGCAATGTTCGTGATACATGCTTCGGTTATCGTGTCTTATCATAAGGTCTAATTAAATCCGTAAAATTTTCCCCGAGGTACACAGCCATGCATTCCCACCTCTGTTTATGATTCGATCCCGCGGGCTAGAAATCCGCTTGGATATCTATTCGTCCCGTTCGTTGTCCACCCCTTTCCATCCTGCTTCCAAAGCAAAATCATCCTACCTCATCTCAGGCAGCCGTAGCTGGGGGCCACGTATACGAACATGATGAAGCCGGCAATGAAAAGGTGCCACAAGGCTTCCCAGGCAAGGACGGCTCTGAAAGGATCCGCTCGAAAGGCATTACCCGCAGAATTAGTCCAGCGGACGAGCATGGAGATGAGATACTGCAACACCAGAGCTTCGAGGAAGACATCGAGGATAACGAAGATCATGATGCTGGTTGGCTAAGCTGCAGTGCGATCTGGTGGGGTCGTTGCCGCTGTGGGTTTTGTTGTTTAGCCTGCCAGGGTGGTTGACGGTGTTGGCAGCCACAAGCTGGAATAGCTGACAATCAGAGGCGATATGGCGAAGTCAGCCGGTGCATATGATGGTTTCTGCGCTTCGATGTAGCGTACGAGATGTTGCAAAGGGTCGTGGCTGCTGAAATTGGGGTTGGTCGAGGAAAGAGTGATTCTTGATCTAGTATGTGTCAGAGAACTGCTGATCGAGTTTAGAAGAAAGGAATACATGTATGGTCAAGCTCGATGTATTGGGAATCCCAGGTTGCTATTGTATGAAGAGTGTTGGGCTAGTACGCGCTCGAGGAAGTGGATACCCTGGTGAAGTGTGATTTAATTCGGCCAGACCTTGGATTTGCGCAAAGCTGAGTATTTGGGGAGGATAGCCCTAGACGGATATCGGCTCTGTATGTTTATAAACTGTTATGTATATAGCGGTGTACCCGGTATGGCAAGTCAAAGCCGGCAGAGAGGAGGTAGCTGGGTTATAAGTTGTAACACTATACTTCAACAGCGCCCAGTCGAGTGTTGTGCATTTCTCCTGTCAGAGCCAGAGGTAGGAATGGTAGGTGCGATCGAAGCAAAATTTTGCTTTGGGGAATGCCGGGCGTGGAAGAGTAGTGGGCGCGTTGAGAAGTCCAGCCGGTAGTGAATTGAAATAGTTCTGATTTCTTAATATGTGCTAGCGGAGGCATGACTGCCAGTGATGAAGCTTTGCCAACCAACAGAACAGCCCGAAAGTGCAAAAACGGTTTCACGAGTTCTCGAGGTGGCGAGCTTGGTGATCTGGCCCGTACTCAGGTGGTGCTTTGGCCGAACCACTGCTTTCGAAATTCTGAAACGCTGAAATCTAGGAGCCCAGGCCCACATCTTTCCAACGGTGGCCAGAGATGCCGGTTTTGTCGATGTAGCCAGATGTCTAGCTCAATGCTGCTTCTTCCAACTTCAAGCGCTCGATCAACTTTTCCCTCAAGAACGGACTTAGGCCAAGACTGGTATCATATTTGTTAGCAGAAGCAGGTCAAGCTGTTTGACTTTGTGTGCTCACAGGCCCTGGTTCGTGAGTGCCCTGTAGCTCCCACTGTCTTGAAATCTTCCGTTACCGTCTACAAACTTACCTTCTCCATCGACTTCCAGACTTCCGAAAATATCTTCTGGCGCTGGGATCCGACCATAGTCTGGAGGATTCCTAAGATCATACACATGGATGTAGCCCCCTCGTCCGGCACCACCAGCGCCACCCTGGCTGCTAGCCCCGCCAGCACCATCACCCCCTGTTCCACCTCCTCCGCCATAGCCAGAACCTCTTCGCCTACTACGCTGTTGGTGGGGAAAGAAGGCGCCTCCAGACCCGAGACTCGAGCCCCCGCTGGATGCCATAGCTTGCGCTTGACTGATGACATAGGCGTCTTCGTACGAATGCTCTGCGAGCACTGATTGTAATATGTTCAAAAATTGGGGGTTCTCAGTGAAGGAATCAGGTGTAGGGGGAAGTTTGCTCGTAGTTCCAATGGCTAATTGGGGCTTCGGTGGTGAAGTCGGGAGGAGAGAGAGGATATGGCTGTTGATGGAGCGATCATCTGGATGCGAATACTTGCAAGAAATCAGTACACTCCGGTCAAGTCAGAGCAAACTTGCATACAACATGAGGACTTCCTTCGAGCGTCGCTACGGTTCTCCGACAGATCTGAGTGGCTAGTGGGCGAGCCGTCCTTTGCAACGTCCTCGCGAACATGGTCGACACAACGGCTGGAGAGAGGGAAAGTTGCGCCTGCGCATTAACGAGGAGAGATTTTTCGAGTGTCAGAGAAGGGCGCAATTGCTACGAATGAGCGGTTGATAAGTCAATGATATGACGTCTGAAAGACCTCGATCTTAGATTTAGCCGAGCCTTGGCGCAACGTCGCAGTCGTCGCTCGCTCCCTCACCCTTTCCACCAAAAAGCTCATAGGACTCTACGAACACTGTCTCGGTCGTTGGCCGCGGCTATCTGGAGGTGCAGCACGGTGCAGCATGGTGCAGCAGCACAGCGAATCAAACCTTTCTTCTGCTCTTGTGCATCCCCAGCGTACAGAAGCACCCCCACTAGTTCAAACTTTCGTCTAAAGTATCTAGTCTCTCGACCGGACCCCACACCATTCCCAACCGATGCTGCAACCATGGGTTCAATAGAAAAGCTTCCTTTGGTAAAAGTGCATACACTTCTCCGCAGGGCCGCAGGGTGGGCTTGGAGAATACTTATCTCCAAGCGTTCGCCATGCTGAAGAATTCTACCAGCTCTCCTTAATTTTAATTTCCTATGTAAATCTGCTCCTTCCTCGCTACCCAACTTAGCGTCATGGACAAAGGTATCGCTGTGGAACAAGACATATCGCATGCGCCAATGGATGCTCAGAAGAATGGCCTTTCCGTCGATCCAGAGACTGGTACGGATACAGTTGACATCCAGAAAATCGAGAGAGTCTACACGTATGAATCGAATAAAACAATTCTCTAGCTCAATTTACACTGAACAACCTCATCTAGCAAGCTCGACCGCCGCATCATACCAGCATTCTGGACCCTCTACTTCCTCTGTTCGGCCATTCGGTCCAATGTCGGTCTCTCCCAAACGATGAACCTCAAGCAGAAGCATGACCTAGGTTCAGAGCTCCATCTGAAGCCCAAGCAAATCTCCACAGGGCTAGCTTTGTTCTATGTCTGCTATGTGATATTTGATCTCCCTTCGAATCTTGTCATGACAAGACTCAGCCCACGCGTATGGATGAGCCGTATTGTCATCGGCGTCGGCATCATTGGGAGCTGTATGGCCGCCATGAGAGCTGCGTGGAGTCTTTAGTATCACACCGAAAGCTACTCGAGTCTAGACTCCCGCTGACAGGATCACAGCCTTCTCCGCCTACTCCTTGGAATAGTAATAGCTGGTATGTGGCCCGGCATGGCCTACTACCTGACGCTCTTCTACCCTCCCTCCCGCACCGGCAAGCGTATAGGCCAGTATTTCACAGCAGCACAAGTATCCGCCGCTGTCGTCGGCCTCGTCTCGGCAGGCTTCCAGAAAATGGACGGTCTAGGCGGCCTCGTTGGCTTCCAATGGATGTTCCTTCTCTACGGCCTTGTTGGCATCATCGTAGGCTTCAGCCTGTTATGGTGGCTCCCTGATCGGCCTCTGCCGCCCGGCGAAGTACCAATCCGCAGCGCATGGCACAAGTGGATTCCGCAAAGCAAACCTGCCTTGACGGGCGAGGACGCTCTGATACACTACCAAGATCTGACGCGAGTCTATCACCGCCGCAGTTGGAATCTGAGAGATCTCCTAGCCGTCTTTACAGACTGGCGCTTGTGGCCACTGATAGTGATGTACTTTGGCGTCGTAGGCGTCGGCATCGGCGTGCAGAGCTACGCTACGGTCATCATCCGCGCCACAAACGAGAAGCTGAATGGGGTGCAGCTCAGTCTCCTGTCGGCGCCTATATGGATCATGGACCTGATTGCGATCCTACTGGTCACCCCGTTCTCGGACCGCTTTCACCACCACCGTGCACTATTCTTCAGTGTGCCCGTCTGCATACAGATCGTAGGGCTGCTGATGACGACCTACGCCGGCAGCGCAGCCAACCCGTGGCCCCGCTACGGTGGGCTCCTGTTGGTAGGGTTCGGTCTCGGGCCAACGGTCCCCATCACCATGACGTGGACGAACGAGATCTTCCAGCCCCGGCATGGGGAGGTAGGCGTTGCTGCGGCGTCGGCGCTGGTATCTGGAATGGGCAATCTTGGCAGTATCTTGACTACCTACGCGCTATTCGCGGGTTGGCCGAGCGACGCGAAGCCTGGAAGAAAGCAGTATCGGAAGAGCACCCTGGTGATGGTGGGGATATTGTGTTCTTCCATCTTGAGTGCTGTGGTCATGACGCTGTTGTTGAGGTTTGTAGGGAATGGGCCGAGGGCCAAACAGATCAGTAGCGGAAGCTCGACTAGTGAGGGCGAGGGTGTCATCGTCGATGGAGCAGCAAGGCGAGAATTGCAGGAAAGAGGACTGGGAAGGCTGTGGTGGAGGCGGTGATGAAGCGGAATTTGTGTTGATGGAGATAGTTGTGTCCTTACGGCTTGATGAATGTGCAAGAAGCAATTCAACTTGCTTTGTACCATCTGGTACTCTGAAAAGTTCCCAGTGACCTCTATCAAGACCAGGAAGCTCGACCGTATCTTACTATGTCTCCCAATTCGCGCCTCATCGCATGGTTCGGCGCCTGATATCCAGAGGGAGGAGAAACCAGGACTTGGTATCCTCTTCTCACTTAGTTTCCCTCCTCATTCGTCGCCGGCGTTCCACTGCCCCTATCCTTCTCCCCACTTGCCCTTTTCTTCCTCTTACTCGGCCTACTACTCCCTCCCTTCGGCCTATACGCCTCGTCGCCCTGCCTCTTCCTCTTCCCCTTCCCCGCACTCGGCAAAGGCAGATCATCAAACCCAGGTCCACCGATCACATAGCCGTCATCATCGTACACCACCTCCACCTCCTCCTTCTCCTTCTTCACCGCACTCCTCCTTGGCCCCTTGGGCTTCGGACTCGCTTTCGGCTTCACATCCTTAGGCACCCCACTCTGCACTGTAGGCTTCTCTGCGCCCTCGTGATCCTGCAGGAACACCTGCGGCTGGTTCTTGCGCAGCCAGTTGTACGCCGAAACCGGATTGTTCAGCTCGTGCTGCTTCTGGCGTTCCTTGTCCTTGTCGGCGATCTTGGGACCTACGAGGATGGGTTTGGGGAGGTCGCTGCTCGAGCTGATGCCGAGGGAGTGGTCGAGGGCGGCGAGGTGGGAGGCTTCGTGGGAGGGGGAGTAGTAGCCTGTTGGTTCGTCGGAGTCGAGGTCCGAGGGGAGGAGGTTTTCGGAAGAAACGGTTGCGAGGGTGGTGTGTGGGAGGTGAGTGGTTAGGGTAGCTAGGGATTTAGGTGCTGATGAGAGGGCTGTGGCGTCAGGTGGTATGTCTAGTTCGGCTTTGACCGAGGGTCGGTGTTGGGGCGAGCGATCGGGCTCGAGGCCTGGGACTGAGTCCTCGTCGGGTGGGGGAGAGCGGATGTCGTAACGCAGCTCAGCGGGTATATTGGGAGAGTCGTTCTTGTGGAGGAGGAGATCAAGCAATTGGCTATGGGTTTGGACTTTAGCGCCTTGTATGCTGAGAGTAGTGGTATACGTACTCGTTCGATTCGCGTAGCCTTTTCGCGGTCCTGAACAGTTTTTGCTCGTCTTCGTAGGATGTAGTGCTGTCGACCATTGCTCTTTCGAAGCGACGTTTCAGCTTCAGGAACTTCTTCCTACCAACAATGTCAGCTATGTACCCCATCGTCTGGCTGGCTGTTCGAACTGACTTGTAGGATCTGTACTGGGGTTTCGCTTCGCTCTCCTCATTTTTGGGCAAGATGTTGTGAGGCGGTGGCGGAACAGGATCGTTGACAGCTGCGAATGACATCGTGGACGTTCTGTGACGAAAGTAGTCAAAGAGCTACGCTTGAGTTACTCGCAAACCTGAGGCAGAGGTAGCACGGATTCGGATGATAAGATGGCTGTGGCTATGATGCCGGATATAGAGTAGCATGGGGAGATACAGCCTTTGATGTGACGTGAGTATCGCTTCGTGTCAACGGTATAACTTCGTGTCGACGACGGAGAGCTTCCTAGTTGCCTCAGGACCTCAGACCTAATGCTTATTCTGCGATACCACTATACCACATACACTAGTGCTAAATGCAGTAAGGTGCCACTTTTGATGCACTTTTGGTGAGATCATCTTTTTTTTGCATTAGGTCTGAGGGCGAAACCCCAAAAACCTGTCAAAACAAATAATGTGTTTTCAACGTTATGTTTGCCATACAATAGAATTTCAATCATCACATTTTACATCAATTAGACTACGTTCGTCGCTAGATTTTGATATGCTTTATTGACTTGTAATCAAATTATATACTAACAGTGTGTTGTATATGTGTGCTGGCATCAAAGCAAATAAGTCTTTCGTCACAATGTTGTTTTTGACAGGTTTTCGAGGTTTCGCCCTCAGACCCTATGAAAAGGTTATTGTAGGAGTGCGCTAGCTTTTAGCGCGTCGTCAAATTCCCATGTCGTCAGATCCTAATTCTCGCACTTCTACAATTACTTGTGTCGTCACACTTCGCACTCCTACAATAATCTTTCCATAGGGTCTGAGTACTGAGGCAACTTCCTAGCGTGATTATGGAAATCTAGTCGTACATTCCAAGTCCCTAGCGTGATCCTATTTTCACCTTGCGCTACCCGGGTCCCGTCCTCAAGTACAAGTATCTGGTTGCCTCCACGCCTAGAGCTCCCTGTGCTTGTATATAGTTCCAGGCACTGTGTCACTGGCCTTGCACTGCCGCCGGTTGACGCGAATACTCAGCTTTTTCATCATCGGCTTCAGCTTGTCTGGGCTTATGGAGAAGAAACTCGGAGACTGGAGTCAAGGGCTCCCTTTCTAGGGAGCTGCGGAACTTTCGTACTTTGTTCAAGCTGTTTATACCACATCTGTATGAGTTGGCTCAGTTGGCTCTGGCGACGTATTCGATAGCATTAATTCAGCACTAGAAACTCAACGCATCGTAGGCCCAAATCACACCTCTGATGATCGTCAACCCTGGGTCACTAACACAACCAGTCACGTATTCCATCTGCCTCATGCAGGCCAAATTATCCTGGGTTTACGTCGGGCCTCTGCTTCTTCAACACGGAAGCCAGGAATTGGGTTGCCACCAAGGGTGGGTACCCTTAACGAGCGGAAACCCGACCAGACCGTTGATCAGAGCCGACCGAGCTGCTTCAGTGGTCAGAGATAGAGCCCAGATGAGCTAATTGTACTCGTAGCATTCGATTGACGCTTACAACGACAGGCTGGGAGCAAACGCGCCTAGAATCTCACGACCGCATCGCGAGCCGCTTCCACTTACAAGTAGTTGTCGGCTGCTAATGTCATTTTCTCTCCAGCAAAACGCGCAGCCGCAAGTGCAAGCGTAATAGTAAATAATGGCACAACCCACGGACTGTTGATCAACGGCTGTGGGATCACAAGAATCATCTCTTCCTTCAATTCTGCCACAGGTCACCGAGTATGACGTGGCCATTACTTCTCCTATGCTCTCTAAGTCTTTGCACCTTCACAGCGACAGCACTGGTACCTGCAGAGAAAAACAGCGTTCGCATACCCGCCTCCGCTTCCAACATAACCAACTCCTCTCAAGAGATCAACGCTACCCCAAGTCCTTCAGCACCCTACCCAATCCCTGTTTGGCCCGACGAGCCCTACACCTGCCTCAAGAAACCCAGACTCTACCACATCACCCCCTCTATATGCTCCTCCGTCTTCGGTGCTCTACTCAATGCTCCGGTACTTCTACCCTCTCTTGAGCAACTCAAGAGCCCTAAAAAAAGGTCTCATGAGCGAATGTTCGCGAGACATGCCTTATTTCTCTATTTCTTAAGTTCAAGAAGTAATGCTGATCCCAAATTCATTAGACTGCCAGTCTTCCTAAGCAATACAGCAAAGGAACCACGAACTTTGGATGGAATCCATGCCATATTCAGTTAAAGAAGGCTAGCGGGACTTTAGCAATTCAGATGTCAATCGAGGAGATTGTGACTGTTGCTAATTCCGTCGTTGTACAATGTGAAAAGGAGCAGGGGGCAGGGTGGATGAAGATTTTCCACGGCCTCCCATGGTATGTGCTAGTGTATGGAAGCGTACGATTGGAATCGCCGATATCCTTGTCCAATACTACGGAGTCATCGGGCGAAGTAGGTACAGCTTGATGAATGGACTGCAGGTTTATTAAGGGATCAGCGGTGTGGAAGAAGAGCTATAGATGGAATCGGGCTCCTGTGCAAGAAAAATGGGACGACAGAACTACTTGGATCCTTCCATGCGCTCCAAAGTCAACACCTACTTGAGCAATGAGCGACATGTTCTGAGCCTATGATGGAAAAGCAAGAAACGCGGTGGAAAGAGGAAGGGTCCCTTCGCATGTTCTCTAGACCATTCATGACACTCTCCATGTCCCGTCGGATCTTGAACGAAAGGACTGGGAAATGCATATGCGGGAAAGTCCGATTCAACCCGGTCACGAAAACCGCTATAGCCGCACAAATGGTTTCCTACATTACCTAAAAGGAGAGCTGATCCTCCAAGCCACCTGTTGGATTTTGCGGGGTCTGCAGCAGTTTTTCCAGACAGAAGAACGAATATGATGCAAGGCAGAGTAGTACATCTGTGCTATTCATCACCATGCGTACGCTCAAGCCTTTTTTGACGCTCGTGGTATGGTAATGAAATTCTCAATGGACAAGAATGAGAAATTCCATGCAGTATGCCGTCATGAAGGCTTTCGTCTTAACGCACGTCCTCGGTTCATCGAAGGTGAAGACGGTTTCATATACCTTAGGATGGAATGAGCTCTCCAGTTCTATTCCATTGTTTCTAAGCATCTTTCAATTTTACTCAAGAGCAAGAGAGTAAGTCTTGTCAGGTTCTACTCAATCATTATGCATTTCTCACTACTATCGATCCTCGGTCTACTCACTGCCTGTATCCTTCCCATTATTACTACCGCACAAAACAGCTCCTCGAATGCTGAAGGCACATCCCCTATCTTTACGAATGTCGCCCCTGTTCTGACAGGTGACACCGATGCAATTACTGCCATCACCCAAGGCCTCTCACTTTACGGCATCGCCATCGACACCAAGAACTTTACTGCCCTGTCCGGAGCGTTCACTAGCGACGTTGTAGCCGTAGTCGCTCCAGGCGGCCCCATTGTCGGCCTCGCAGCATACAAGGCCTTCCTGGCTTCCAATCAGTCGCCCTACAAGACGCAGCATATCTCTACCACGGTCTTTGCATACGACATTGGAAATGGTGCGGCGCAGTCAATCAGCTACCAACAAGCCATCTACTTTGGATCAGGTAACCTGCTGGGTCAGATCGTGACGTTCTATGAGAGGTTTGACGACACCTGGAGGAAGAGTGAGGCGGACGGGAGCTATAAGATTGCAAAGAGATCACTCAATATTTTCGTAAGTCGCCCCCTCTCGAGATCATGTTCCATGCGATACCCAAGGTCCCGTGACCATCTTGGTTGTACAGTATTTCCCAAACCATGTCTTCTTCGCGCCTACCTATAGATACGAAGCTAAGTGTTATCATTGTGCAGGCTGTCAATGGTAACCTCAACGTTCTAACAAAAGCGACTCAAGCAGCTTTGGTATCTGCTGGCCTTTTACCACCCAGTAAATGAACAGATTGCTGCCGGGGCGGATGAGCGGTTGTTTGGAGAACTTTTGGCGGACTTGAGACATTCTCATCCGACAGTCTTTAAAAGCATATCGTAATTAAAAGTCCTGTTTTGATCAAGTATCTTGAGTAGCCAATGTGTCGACTCCATGGTGCGCACAAGGAGTCGTGAGAAATCCCGATTTTTCGATAGCATAGTATGCGTTGATAGTAGAATGGTGACATAGTCTCAACACTGAGAGGGTGGACTCCTCGTTTGGCAATTGGAGGAACAGGTAACGTTCGAGCAGCCCAGTCGAGTCGTGCAAGGCTTCCCCAAGCCAGCGTTCACAAGAGCCCTGCGTGTCCAGCATCTTCCTGGCTGCAATAGCGTGTATCATGCTGCATACGTGTGGAATTGCTGCAGTTTTCACATATGAGATGTAACATGGATTTGACATAACCCCCAGCTAAAAGGGATCGTCCCCAGGGCCCAGCCCCCCCTAAGACTAGCTTCCCCTGCTTAGGGACGGCCCGGCGAAGTACGCAAATCATTCAAGCCAGGTTTCAGAGGCTGTTCGAACGACATGCGTCATGAATAGTCTCCAGAACGTACTCCGTCTACAGTGAACCTTTTCTATAAGCAGTCAGTATTTACGAACAATTTGACTGCTTGTAACGCGATACTGCTTATATCGAGGGTCTTGGCACTTATAACGCTAAGCTCAATTCGGCTAGCGCTTACCCCTTGATTAGGCGAGATCACGTGTCTGCGAAATGCAATAGAATGAGAAGGAGAGAATACATTGAATCATCACCTGTTCATCGCGAAATCTAATGTATCGTCTTATGAATCTCTCGAACGTGTTTAAAATCTAAAACATATCTTTTGGTGTAGGGAATAGGCAGTTCGTTGTCGCTTCGACGACGACGATATCATAGTCAAAAGCGATCGCGAAGAGTCTATTTCATGCTCAATTAAGGTGAATGCACGCGATGAAGTAGTAGGAGAAGGCATATTAAGACTATACGAGGCACGAATGCAAAAAATGTGAAAAATTTGATCAAAGTTTGGTCGATGAAGCCTGCATACAGAGTACGGTGGCCGATACCCTACTTAAGGTCAAAATAGAAAATTTTCGAAAAATCGAAAACCAAAAATCGAACATTAAAATTTAAAAATCCACATTGAATATTGCGACGATCAACATAATCGCACTACAAACACTTAAAAAGTTGTAAAACAACATTAATTTCGCGCATATTATTAAATGTTGCCAAGCTATTTAATTACTTTAATACTTTTTATGCTATCGTTCATTGTTGCATCAACTCATGTTGTTCGCATCGAATTACTTACTATTTGTTAAAACATCTTTAGCGAGCTTTTTGTAATATCTCGTTATAGACTTGTGCATTCTATAAATCTTTTTGTACAAATTAGTGTTACTTTTTCTTTTTATTTCGTTTATACTTATTAGTCTCGAATCGTTTCTTTTGTTTTTACAAACGATATTTATCTTTTTAAATATTGCTATATAATATTAGTATAAAAATACAATAAAGAAGCGATAGCACGCATTACTAAATGTAGTTGAATCTTTATTATCTTTATTTTCTATAAACTTTTTTGTTAAGCGCTTAGCTTAATGCTTGTTATACTTTGCACAAAATTAATATTAATTATTATTATAATACGTGAAACAATGTTTACTCGAAACAAACTTATATTTAAAGACTTCATTCTTATAATTCTTATAGTCTTTGCTCGAATAAATAGCGTTGAATCAAGTTTGTAAAACAACAAACTTGTTCGTAATTTTACGATTTTAATTTTATACAAATTAGTTAAATTTAATGTGATAATAACATATTATAAAATTCTTTTAATTATAGACTTGAGTTTCACTAGAAGTTTTAAACAAATGTTGTCGAATTTAAATTCGATCAAAATTGTATTATTTTTAATTAATCTTTCACAAGTTTGCTCAAATTTTATATCGAAATTAATCGAATCATTCGAGTAATTATCTCGCAATTCGATTTTAAATTTCTCTCATTATTTGATACTAAACTCTACGAAATTTGTAAAGTTATTAATTAACATTCTTAATGTGCGATAGAAAGTCGTAAAAGATTTGTAGAAAACTTTATATTATTGTACATAATATATTTGATCGCAAGCTATTAATACATAAATTAATTAACAAAAATTGTTAATAAATGCACAAAAACTTGCTCTAAATAAAATATGTTCATAAATTTATAAAGAAGAGTACGAAGATATTTAAATAATACAATAAGCTCAAGACATCTTTCGTAAGTACATCGTATTATTAGACACTAATAAATATACATTAATTGTACAAGTTTACATTAACAATTACATAAAAGTACTTAAGACTACTAAACAACAAGTTACAAAAATTGTTTACTATAAAGAGTATAAAACAATATAACTATTAATATAAATAAATACAAATATAAGAATATTACAACAAGGTTTGCACACAATTGAACAAACAATTTGTACAAAATGCAAGTAATGTTTGTACAAAATCTTTGTATAAAATAGAACAACTTATCTAACGTAAATAATTAATAAAAAGAGTCTTTAACAACAAATTAAACTTATAAGCTTAAATTTAAAAATTTCAAGATTATTAATGTTATAGCGTTTAAACAAATTTATTATCTATAAAGCTAACAAGTTTATATAGATTTATACTAGTTTATACAAAGTTTTTATACAAATTTATATATTAGAATAAAACTAAAGTAATAAGACTTGTCTATCTTGCTAGTCTAACACAAATAAACACAATTTCTAATATACTTTAAAGTTTGAATTTAAGTAATAATATAATAATATATACTAATAATCAAGTAGATATTAATAATATTTTAATAAATCTTTTTTTTTTAAATATTATTATTATTATTATTATAATAGAGAAACTACAATATCTAATTATATTTATAGTTATATTAATAGTTTTACTATATATATAAGCAATTTTATATATAAAGTTTTTCATATATGTATATTTCTAAAATATCAATAATATAATATATAATTAAATAAATAATTTGGAAAAAAATTATATAAATCTTATTTAATATTTTACTTATATATTATTTCTTTAAACATTATATAATTAAATTAATATTAAATTTTTGTAGTATTACAACTTAAATAATTGTTATTATTATTATTAGAAAAAATATTAATAATTTATTTAATAATTATATATAAATAAATATATTTAATAATTAAA